>Ga0247831_1000018_pt1 | contig 297292 bp, 258 predicted proteins | sample LaCruzMarch2015__9_FD_192406 | JGI IMG/M metagenome (GOLD analysis project Ga0247831, IMG submission 192406) | Freshwater microbial communities from meromictic Lake La Cruz, Castile-La Mancha, Spain - LaCruzMarch2015_1m | ecosystem: Environmental > Aquatic > Freshwater > Lake | place: Spain... | reverse complement strand
TAAAATTTTACCCCAAAAATTAATTTTACTAATTGGCATTAATTGTTCTTTAGTGCAGTTTCTTTACTATCTCGATCGTAAACTCTTCCATCTCGTTTTAATAGTCTAAAAACAGGTGTTTTTCAATTATATCCTTATAGGGCTCCTCTGCCTTTTTTACCTCTTATGCCAATTCCATAAATAAATACTGCATTCTAACTTCATCTTTTTGGTTAGGAACCTGTCGTTGCGATAGCACGACTGAATATAATAGTGTCGTTGCGATAGCACGACTGAATATAATAGTCTCGTTGCGATAGCACGACTAAATATAATAGTCTCGTTATAATGTGGTATTTATTTGTGGAAATGGTATCACTCTTTTGGCTCCAAAATAAGATTCGTCCAATTCAAATTCACCAAATAAACTTTTCTTTGGGATTTTTCTTCTTGCCCTAAGGTAAAAGAATTATGTGAGCAAGAAAAATCTTTTGTTACGAATTTTATCTAAAAATTTTGTTGATTGTATTTTTGCTAATATTTATATAAACTAATGTTTTATTAGCTGTTTCATCACAACAAAAATATCTCAAAATTTCTCTAAATTTCTTCGTAAGTAAATATGGGAATGTTTTATATACTTGTTTTGCCCAAGTGTCATCTAGGCAAATTATAGTGTTTAATAGATATTAAAAGCGATGAAAATTGTCTAGAGCCTATGGTTTTAATTGGTGGAATTGGACATAAGAGATATTCCAAAGCTTTTGATATGATTTTTAATTCAATTTTCTTATATAGAAATTATTATTGAAATAAATTTTTAAACTTAATAAATTGATTATAGTGTTTTGGCAGCATAAAAGCTAAACAAATAAATTGAAACTAGAAATAAGATAAGATAATGGGGGGAGATGAAAAACATCTCAAGTGCTACTTGTAAGCTTGGCGATAACCTACTCTCACTAGTCATTACGACTAAATACCATTGGCGCGTCTTCCGTTTCACTTGCGAGTTCGGAATGTAATCGAGTGGTTCCAGACCGCTATCGTCACCAAGCCAACAAGTAGCACTTGTAATTTGAATATTAGAAAGAATACCTGCTAATTCTTTTATTGGCAAGAAAAACTTTACAAATTAATACTACACATAGTTTGTAAAATAAGCCAATCGGGTTATTAGTACTGGTTAGCTTAACACATCACTGTGCTTACACACCCAGCCTATCAACGTGGTAGTCTTCCACGACCCTAATAGGGAAAATTTGTTTTGAGGGAGGCTTCCCACTTAGATGCTTTCAGCGGTTATCCCGTCCATACTTAGCTACCCAGCAATGCCCTTGGCAGAACAACTGGAACACCATAGGTATGTCCAACTCGGTCCTCTCGTACTAGAGTCAGCTCCTCTCAATTTTCCAACACCTGCGGCAGATAGGGACCGAACTGTCTCACGACGTTCTGAACCCAGCTCACGTACCACTTTAATCGGCGAACAGCCGAACCCTTGGGACCTTCTTCAGCCCCAGGATGTGATGAGCCGACATCGAGGTGCCAAACGATTCCGTCGATATGAACTCTTGGGAATCATCAGCCTGTTATCCCCGGCGTACCTTTTATCCGTTGAGCGATGGCCCTTCCATACAGAAACCACCGGATCACTATGACCGACTTTCGTCTCTGCTCGACTTGTGGGTCTCGCAGTCAGGCAAGCTTTTGCCATTACACTCTAAAACTGATTTCCGACCAGTCTGAGCTTACCATTGCGCGCCTCCGTTACTCTTTGGGAGGCGACCGCCCCAGTCAAACTACCCACCATACAGTGTCCTAAGCATCGATTCAGATGCTCTAGTTAGAAGTCAAAAAGGAGTAGGGTGGTATTTCAAGGTTGACTCCACTCAAGCTAGCGCCTGAGCTTCATAGTCTCCCACCTATCCTACACAACTCATTTTTGAATTCAGTGTAAAGTTATAGTAAAGGTGCACGGGGTCTTTCCGTCTAACCGCAGGAATACCGCATCTTAACGGCAAATTCAATTTCACTGAGTCTACACTGGAGACAGAGGGGAAGTCGTTACGCCATTCGTGCGGGTCGGAACTTACCCGACAAGGAATTTCGCTACCTTAGGACCGTCATAGTTACGGCCGCCGTTTACTGGGGCTTCGATCAAGAGCTCTCACTCCATCAATTGACCTTCCAGCACCGGGCAGGCGTCAGACCCTATACATCATCTTAATGATTTAGCAGAGCCCTGTGTTTTTGTTAAACAGTCGCTACCCCCATTTATGTGCCACCTTTCTTTGGTTGCCCAAAGAAGGCCATCCTTTTCCCGAAGTTACGGATGCATTTTGCCTAGTTCCTTCAGTGTAGTTCTCTCAAGCGCCTTGGTATCTTCAACCCATCCACCTGTGTCGGTTTTGGTACGAACTTAACGAGGGGGCTATTTCCTGGAAGCAACTATTTTGCACTTACAATCCGTAAGCAAACACAAAATAGTAAACTCCGTCACTCACCCTCTGGTTCAGGAATATTAACCTGATTGCCATCGACTACGCTCTTCAGCCTCGCCTTAGGATTCGACTAACCCTGCTCAGATTAACTTTAAACAGGAAACCTTGGATTTTCGGCGAACGAGTTTTTCACTCGTTTTATCGTTACTCATGTCGGCATTCTCACTTGTGATATCTCCAGCAAACCTAACGGTTCACCTTCACAGACTTACACAACGCTCTGCTACCGCTTATCTGCACTATGCAGTAAGCCCATGTCTTCGGTATATCACTTTAGCCCCGTTACATTTTCGGCGCAAAAAAGCTTATTTAGACCAGTGAGCTATTACGCTTTCTTTAAAGGATGGCTGCTTCTAAGCCAACCTCCTGGTTGTTTTGGCTTCTTCACTTCCTTTCCCACTTAGTGATAATTTAGGGACCTTAGACGATGGTCTGGGCTGTTTCCCTCTCGACAACGGACCTTAGCACCCGCTGTCTGCCTGCCATACTGAACTTATTGGTATTTGGAGTTTGTTAAGGTTTGGTAAGTCTTTTGGACCCCCTAGCCTTGACAGTGCTCTACCCCCAATAGTAATTATATGACGCCCTACCTAAATAGATTTCGCAGAGAACCAGCTATATCTAGATTTGTTTAGTCTTTCACCCCTAATCACAGCTCATCACAAACTTTTGCAACAGTTACGTGTTCGGTCCTCCAGTAGGTGTTACCCTACCTTCAACCTGGCCATGACTAGCTCATCTAGTTTCGGGTCTAATTCGCTGTACTTAATCGCCCTATTAAGACTCGCTTTCGCTACGCCTACACCTTTACGGCTTAAGCTTGCACAACAAAATTAACTCGCCGACCCATTATACAAAAGGTACGCCATCACCGGCATTCCGGCTCTGACTGCTTGTAGGCATTCGATTTCAGTATCTATTTCACTCCCCTTATCGGGGTTCTTTTCACCTTTCCCTCACGGTACTTGTTCACTATCGGTCATAGAGGAGTACTTAGGCTTGGATGAACTGGTCCACCCCCCACATTAAAGTGATTTCAGACAGGATTTCACGTGTCCCGCCCTACTCTTGCTTAAAAAATTGTTTTTACTTATACGGGACTATCACCCACTGTAGTTAACATTTCCAGGTTATTCTAATTAACAATTCTCTAAGACTGGCCTGTTCCGCGTTCGCTCGTCACTACTAACGGAGTCTCTGTTGATGTCCTTTCCTCTAGGTACTTAGATATTTCAGTTCCCTAGGTTTATCTTCAATAACCTATGAATTCAGTTATTGATGCTTTCTAAAAGAAAGCGGGTTACCCCATTCGGAGATCTTGGGATCAAAGTTTATTGACAACTACCCCAAGCTTATCGCAGCCTGTCGCGTCCTTCTTCGGCTCTCTATGCCAAGGCATCCATCGAATGCCCTTATTTTGCTTATTTATCCAAATCTATGTGCAGAATTAATTTGCAAATCAATTCTGTGTTTCTTGTGTTTGAGTAAAAGAAATTAAGGTTTTTCTTGAGATTTTGAATTATACATTTTGAATTAAATTGCTTTAATTAAAATGCGGTATTCTTTCTAATATCAAATTATTCACGATGTCTTCTAGCATTTAACTGCTAGATGTTTTAGCTATTTAAATCGTGCTAAAACTTTTTTTCTACTTCACAAAGTTTTTTTCAAAACCCGTTTGTAGGAGCAATATTATGATTGATGTTTTTTCAAATGTCAACAAGTTTTATAAAAAAATTTAAACTTTTTTTAGATACAGTAAAATCAATGCTTGGTTGGCATTTTTTTGCCAATAAAAAAATAATTTACACAATTTTTTTTGCGACATTTTGCATTTGTTATTGCACCTTAATCATCAAACTATTGCTTTGCTGGTTTAGATCCACTAAAATCGTGGCTTCTTTGCTAATTTTTCCTGCCAAAATTTCGTTGGCTAATAAATTTTCAATTTGGCTTTGCATCAGCCTTTTTAAAGGTCGGGCACCATATTGCAAATCGTATCCTTTTTGCACCAAAAATAATTTTGCTTCTGCTGTTAAAATAATGTGTAAATGATGATTTTGTAGACGATTATTGAGTTTAGCAATTTGATTTTCCACGATTTGTGTTAAATTATTTGCCGATAATTGATTAAAAATAACAATTTCATCTAATCTATTTAAAAATTCTGGGCGAAAATGTTGCTTGACACTGCCCATAATTTGCTGACAAGCCAACTCTTTTTCTGTGCCATAATTAGCATCTTCTGGCTTGATATTGTTTAAAAAATGAGAACCTAAATTAGAAGTAAGAATAATAATCGTGTTGCTAAAATTCACCACATTTCCCAAAGAATCAGACAACCTGCCGTCATCTAAAACCTGCAACAGTAAATTAAAAATATCGCTGTGAGCTTTTTCAATTTCATCAAATAAAATCACCTGATAAGGCCTTCTTCTTACTGCTTCGGTAAGAATTCCGCCCTGCTCAAAACCAACATATCCCGGAGGAGCACCAATTAGCCTGGCAACCGCATGCTTTTCCATAAATTCACTCATATCTATTCTTAAAATTGCCGATTCATCATCAAATAAAAACTCTGCCAAAGCCTTGGAAACTTCGGTTTTACCAACTCCACTTGCCCCTAAAAACAAAAACGAACCTATCGGTTTTTGCCCATCTTGCAAACCCGCCCTTGAACGACGAACAGCATTGGCAATTGCTGAAAGAGCGGTTTCTTGACCAATCACTCGCATAGCAAGGGTTTTTTCTAAATCTAGCAATTTTGTTTGTTCGCTAGCCAAAATTTTTTCTAGCGGAATACCTGTAATTTTAGCCACCACACTTGCCACATCGTCTTCGTTAATCGCCTCTTTTAGCATCTGATTTTCGGCACTGCTCTCAATGGCTTGCAATTCTTTTTGCAAAGCAGGAATTTTGCCATAACTAACTTCTGCAGCCTTAGCTAAATCGCCTTCTCGCTGTGCTTTTTCTAGCTCAAATTTGGCTTGATTTATTTCGCTTTTCAATTGATTTATTTTATTTCTTTTCGCCTTTTCTATTTGCCACAACGAGCCGATTTCGCTTGATTTTTTTTCTAACTCAACAAGCTCTGCACAAATTTTGGCAACTTTTTCTTGCGATAAAGCATCTTCTTCTTTTTTTAGTGCCGATAATTCTATTTTTAACTGAATAATTTTACGATCCAACTCGTCTAAGTTTTTGGGCTTAGAATCAACCTCAATTTTCAAAGCACTAGCCGCTTCATCGATTAAATCTATTGCTTTGTCTGGCAAAAAGCGATCGGTAATGTAGCGATCCGACATCACAGCGGCCGCCACCAATGCCGAGTCTTTAATTTTGATAGCATGATGCACTTCGTATTTTTCTTTAATACCCCGAAGTATCGAAATAGTTTCGGCAACCGAAGGCTCTTTGGTGTAGACCGCCTGAAATCTTCTGGCTAAAGCAGGATCTTTTTCAATGTATTTGCGATATTCGTCAAGAGTGGTCGCCCCAATGCAATGCAAAGAACCCCTTGCCAAAGCTGGTTTTAGCAAGTTCGAAGCATCCATCGCCCCATCGGTTTTGCCAGCCCCAATCAACAAATGCAATTCATCGATAAACAAAATAATTTCTTCGCTATTTTCAACTTCGTTTAGCACCGCTTTTAATCGCTCTTCAAATTCACCGCGAAACTTGGCTCCGGCAATTAATGCCCCCATATCAAGAGCCATAATTTTTTTATTTTTTAAACTATCCGGCACATCGCCGTTGACAATTCTGCTCGCCAAGCCCTCAACAATGGCGGTTTTGCCAACCCCTGCATGCCCAATTAACACCGGATTATTTTTGGTTCTTCTCGACAAAACCTGCATTGCCCTTCTGATTTCATCGTCTCGACCAATTACAGGATCAATTTTTCCCTCTTTGGCTTTTAAAGTGAGATTTTGAGCAAATTTTTCAAGAGAACGATAAGTGCTTTCGGCAGAGGCAGAATCGACCTTTTTGCCATTTCTCATTTTTTTAATCGCCTCTTTGAGAGCAACAAGGCTAATTCCGGCATTTTTCAAAGCTTTGCCAACATTGTTGTTGGCATCTTCTGCCATGGCTTGCAACAAAATTTCTACCGACACAAATTGATCTTGATATTGATTGGCAATTTTTTCGCACAAAGCCAAAACTCTCGCCAGCTCAACAGCCAGACCAGGAGCGACATTTTGCCCGCTTACTTGCGAAATATTTTTTAACAAATCAACAAGTTCTAGTTGCAACATTTTGATATTGCCATCGCACAAAGCAATGATTTTTTCTACCAGCCGATCTTCGTCTTGCAACATTGCTTGCAAAAGATGTTCGACCGAAATTTTTTGATGAGAAAAATTAAGAGCAATCTTTTGAGCATCGACAAGCATTTGCTGAGCTTTGTCGGTAAATTTTTCTTGATTCATATAAATGTAAATTAAGATTGTTTTAAAGGTTGTTTTAAAAATTATAAATAAGCAGACACTAATACCATTTATCATATTTAAAGGCATAAAGAACGAGATTATTTTTAATTTTAAATTTAATTTAAAATCGTAGGTTTATCTAGATAAATCAAGGTTTTAAATTAAAGATTAAAATTAATAAAGATAAAGTTATTTATGCATTTAAATATGACAAATGGTATAATATTATATAAAAAAATAACCTTAATAATTCAAGGTGTAATGTTGTTCCAAATTTTTAATCTATCAAACAGAGGGGAATTCTGATCAGGCGCGGGGCAAAATTCCCCTTTTTTAGAAGGGGTGGATTTTCGCATAAGTGCAAACTTATGCCAAAAGACGGGGTAGTGTTGGGAGCCGATCGCAGATGTTTTTTTGAGGGAATCCGAGTTCTGGTTGCCGACACTACCCCGGCCGTTTCACGGCCACCCCTTCTACAGAAGGGGAATTTAGATCGAGATCTGCTTGCCACCTCCGCAACAAAAGAAAGGGAATTTAGTTAGAATTTTATAAACAAATCAAGCAGTTGCTCTTTGTTTGACAGCAAATTTTGCTCTGCCCAAATTTTTTTAAGCTGTTGTAAAGATTGGCTTAAATGCTGTTTTGGCACTCCAATTTGCATTAAATCTTCAACACTTATTGGCAGAGTTTTTTGTTGCCAAACCTTGCTTTCGGCCAGAAATTTTTGATAATCTGCATCGGATAAAATATTTTCCGCCCACAAAAATAACAACAATTTTTGCAAATAATCGCCCTCAAAATTAAGTGCCACCAAAATTAATTGACACACAAAATTGCTTTGATCGAGATTTTGCAAGATTTTTCTATGATTTTGCAGATGGTAAAATAATTTTTTTTCCGCCCTTGTGAGACACAAAATTTTCGCCATTTCGTTGAGATCAAAATTGGCACCTAACACCGCCAAGGCAAGCAAAATATCGGTTTCTTGGGGCTTGGTTTTTGCAATCACTTTTTGCAAAACCGTAATTCGCAATCGCCAACCTGTAAAATCTGCCAAATCGTTTAAAAAAACAAAAATCGGCTGATGATAATGAAAAGACAGCAAAATTTTTAGCATCTCTTCACGAATTCTGGGTTTAGAAATTTTGCCAAGTAGCGAAGAATATTGTAAGCAAACCTCTAATTGCTTGGGCTGATAATGATTGCTGTAATAAATGTTAAAACGAAAAAATCGCAAAATTCGTAGGTGATCTTCAAAAATTCTTGCCTTGGCATCGCCAATAAATTCAATTTTTCGCTCTGCCAAATGTTGCTTGCCATTATAAAAATCAAGCACCTCGCCACTAAAATTTAGATACAAGGCATTGATAGAAAAATCTCTTCTGCCTGCATCTTGCTGATAATTGCTTTTTCCAAACTCAACCTCACAAGCCCTGCCGGCAAAATTTTTTTCGGTTCTGGCGGTGGTTATTTGCAATTGATAATTGCCTGTCAAAGCAATGATGGTGCCATATTTTGCATTAATATCGAGGCTTTTGATGTGGTGTTGATGCAGTTTTTCTTGCACTTGTTTTGGGGTAAGCAACGAGCAAAAATCGTAATCTGCGGTGGTTTTGTTTAGCAACAAATCTCGCACGGCACCGCCCACTAAACAAATATCGCCACCAAAAATAGTGAATATTTTTTGCACCTCGCAAGGCAATTTTGCTAATAAATTAGTCATAATTTTAATGTTTCTGCTTTTGTAATACCATTCTCATTGTAAATACAGCTATATTTAATGCAACATTTAATCAGCAAATGCTGTGGTTTTTTATAGAGTTTACCGCGAAACAAAAACAACATTCCCAAGATTGGAAGAGGGACGGGAAGGAGAAAAAGCAGGGCTAATGGTAGCATTTTTATAATTTAACAACAATTTTATAAGCAGTTTATTTTCAAAAATTTATTGAGTTTAAATCAATAGCGGTTTTTAACGAATCACCACCACAAAAAGGCCTAGTCGATTTGCCAACTCAATGGTTTCGTGTTTTTGCAAAATAATGGTTTTGTTAAACTCAATTGCCAAGCCCACAAAACCTGCTTTGGCTAAATTGGCAATAGTATCAAGACCGATGGTTGGTAAATCTGCCTTTTGACTTTGTTTTTGCTTTGCCATTTTCACCAAAATTGCTTGCTTGTTGTAGCCGATATCTAGATTTTGACATCGAGCAATCATGGCATCGGTGCCTTCAACCGCTTCAACGGCAATAATTTGTTTTTGAGCCACCGCCACCGCTTGCCCAACATCAAAATTAGAAAAATGCTTGATGGCGGTTTTGCCAAGCTCAATATCGAGCATATTTTCTGCCGAAGGCTGTTGCTTGGTTAAAACCCCTAGTTTGTTTGCCAAACAATCGAGCACTTGGCTGATTTTTAGCACTTCGATTTGATGTTGTGAAAAAAAGTTAATCACCGTTTTTAAAACAGCATCGTCACCTAAAATTTTGTTAGCCAAAATTTTTGCCAACAAAAAACTGCCAGTTTTATCAACTTTTAACTGCGAAAAAGCCGGCTTGTTAACAGCACCCGCCATCACCAACTGCTTTACTTGATGAGTGGCAAAAATGGCTAATAATTTTTCGACTTCGCCATAGGTGATATAAATTGGCTGATATTGACTGTAATCTGTGGCATAATTTTCGCTTGCCAACAGCAACAACACAAACTTTTGTTGTTTTTTTTGACATTCTTCAATGATTAACAAAGGCAAGTTGCCTCGACCAGCAATAATTGCCATAACGGGAGTTTGATTATCCGGCATGGTTTAACGAAGCCCCCCCATCAACAAAAATAATTTGACCTGTAATAAAATTGTTAGTAAGCAAAAAATCGAGAGCAGAAGTTATTTTGCTTGGGTTGCCAATGTGTTTGAGCGGTATTAATTTGCCGATTTTTTCTTTTTCTGCTTGCGGGTTGCTTTCGTTGACCGAACTTAATATGAAACCAGGGGCAATGCCATTAACTCTGATGTGCGGTGCCAATTCTAAAGAAAGCATTTTAGTGGCTTCTGCTAAAAATTTTTTGCTTAATAAATAAAAAAAGCAACTAGTGTCGTATCGGGCAATGTTTTTGTCGAGCATATTGATGATTTGTGCTTGTGGCAGTTTTTTTTGCAAACAATGATAGGCAAAATGCTTGGCTAAAACCAGAGGAGAAGTAAGGTGAATACCTAAATTATCGGCAAGTTGATGCCATTGTTGCTGATCTAAAAATTGCGATTTTGAAAAAATTGAAGCATTGTTGATAAGCAGATTAATAGAAAAATCAGCAAAAATGCTGGCAGAATTTTCAACCTGCTTAGCATCAAGCAAATCAAACGAAACCAAATGACATTTTACCGAATATTTATTGATAATTTCGGCTTGCAAATTAAGAGCCTCTTGCTTGGCGGTGTTGTAATGCAAAACCAAATCGTAGTTTTTTTGGGCTAAAAAAATTGCCATTTCTCTACCAAGTCTTTTACTTGCCCCCGTGATAAGGGCGGTATTTTTTAGCATTGTTTTTTAAAATTGACAACTTGCTGATAAGTTTCTCTTAACAGTTCAGCAAGATTGGTTTTGCTTATGGCGGAAATCACAAAAATTTTGCTATTAATTTTATTTTTGTCAAAGAATTTTTGCAATTTTTTCGTTTGTTTTTTAATTTCAGAATCGCTCAATAAATCGGCCTTAGTTAGTACCACAATTTCGGATTTTTCCATTAATTGAGAATTATAATTTTGCATTTCTTGACGTATGGTTTGATAAGAATCAACCGCCGAAGGGTTATCGCAAGCAATAAGATGCAACAAAGTGGCACATCTTTCGATATGTTTTAAAAAACGGTCGCCCAAACCTTTGCCTTGGCTGGCATCGGCAATTAACCCCGGAATATCAGCAATAACAAATTCATGTTCGTCGATATAGGCAACCCCTAGCTGTGGTTTTAGAGTGGTAAATGGATAGTCGGCAATTTTTGGCTTAGCCCTTGTGGTGATTGATAAAAAAGTAGATTTGCCTGCATTTGGCAAGCCCACCAAACCAACATCAGAAAGCAGTTTTAGCTCTAATCTCACCCACATTTCCGCTACTAGCTCGCCTTTTTGAGCAAAAGTTGGAGCCCTGTTGGTTGAACTTTTAAAGTTGACATTACCCAAACCGCCTCTACCGCCTTTGGCAACTATAAATTGCTGATCGTAAGCAGTAAAGTCATAAAGCAAATTACCACTTTCTTCGCAAAAAACTTGAGTGCCAAGAGGAACCAACAAAACCAAATCTTCGCCAGCGGAACCATTTTGATTAGCTCCCCTGCCTGATTGGCCACTTTTAGCAGAAAAATGTTGCTTGAAACGAAAATCAATTAGGGTGTTTAGGCTATGCACACAGACAAAAACCACACTACCACCCCTGCCACCATCGCCACCATCAGGCCCGCCCCTTGGAATAAATTTTTCTCGACGAAAACTAGAGGCACCGTTGCCACCATTTCCTGCCTTGACATTTATTTTTACTTCATCGATAAATTGCATAATTTAAGTAATATTTTCGTAAGCCTTAATCAAAGCCTGCATTTTGTTTAAACATTCTTGGTATTCTAATTTTGGCACCGAATCAAAAACCACTCCCGCCCCCGCTTGCAGATGAATTTTGCCATCTTTAATAAGGGCAGATCGCAAAGTAATGCAGGTTTCCATATTGCCATTGCTGGCAAAAAAACCCACACAACCAGAATAAAAAGATCGTTTTATTTCTTCGAGTTCTTGAACAATTTCCATAGCTCGAATTTTTGGAGCACCGCTCACAGTGCCAGCGGGAAAGCCCGCCATCAAGGCATCAACTGCATCGCAACCCTGTTTTAGCCTACCTTCTACCGTTGAAGAAATATGCATAACATGCGAATAATATTCGATTTGCATTTTTTTTACCACCTCAACCGAGCCATTTTCGGCAACCGAGCCAACATCGTGCCTGCCTAAATCAATTAACATTAAATGTTCGGCTATTTCTTTGGGATCGGCAAGTAATTCTTGGCTAATTTTGGCATCTTCCTCTTCGTTGCTCCCTCGTTTTCTGGTGCCGGCAAGTGGCTTAATGGTGATTTTGCCTTCATTAACCGCCACCATAATTTCTGGGCTTGAGCCAATAAGCACAAAATTAGGAAAATGGAAATAAAACAAAAAAGGCGAAGGATTGGTTTCTTTTAGAGATTGATAAAAATCAATTTCTTTGAGATGAGCAGAAAAATCGGCGGTCATTCTTTGCGAGGGCAACACCTGAAAAACATCGCCAGCTGCGATATATTGCTTAGCAATATCAACCAACTTGCAATATTTTTGCTTAGATAAATGATGCTCAAATTCTGGCTTTTTGTAATAATCGATAGCGACCTGTTGTAAAAACAAAGTATCAAACATCGCGGTTTCGATTAATTTTATTTTTTCTGCCAAATCGCTATAAGAATATTCGGTGTCTTGATATCTGGGGGCACAAATTATGGTTTTTTTTAATTGATTATCAAAAACAATTAAAATTTGTGGTCGAATAAAAATGCCATCTGGAATATTAGCAAGATCTTGTTGCTGATGAAAAAATTTAATATCATGCACAACATTAGCAAAATCGTAACTAAAATAACCAAAAACTCCAGCCGAAATTGAAGGCAGGCTTTGCTTATCATATTTTATTGCCACCGAAGACCAATTTATTTTTGCTTTATCAACAAAAGCACGAAAATTTTCTATAATATTTTTGCCTGCCTCTGGTGTAAAATTTTTGAGATCATCACTAATGAAAGATATGTTGTTTTCGACTTTCCATATTCTGTCTGGCATTAAACCTATTGCCGAGAATCGACCTTTTTCGGAATTGGCATCGTTTGATTCTAATAAAAAATCGTAGCCATCGCTGATTTGTAAAATTTTTTGATAAATCACCAAAGGAGCAAGCGGACTCACCAAAGAACGATACAAAACTGTTGTTTTTTTGGTTTCGATCTGCAAATTAAATTGATCTTCATCGATATTAAAATTTAAATCGACATTGATGTCGTCTGGTTTGGCAGTTACATTAGAAAACATAAATTGATATAAGAAAAATCTTTATTGGCACTGTTGAATTCGAAATTTATTGTATTTTTTTGCTAGTCTTGAGGAGAAATTTTAGTTATTTTTAGCCTCATATTCAATATATCGTGTTGTTGCGTTAGCACAACTGAAAGTTATATCATACTAAAAATAGCTGAGATTTATACCAAAAATGGCAAAAAAATACAATAAATTTCGAATTCAACAGTTCCTTACTCTATTGCTAAAATATTTTTATTGGTTGTAATTGGATATTTATTTTTTAAAAGATAATTTTGGTAAGACAAAAATAAATCGTATTTCAATAAATCGATGGCATATTTTTTAGCCTCCGTGACGGTATCGAGATTAACAGAGGCTTGCTTTTTTTCTTTTACCATTGCCAAAAAATATGCATTATTATCAAACATTACAGGCTTACTTATAGCATTTATCGGCAAAGAAAACAATTCGGTAAGCAGTTTTATTACTGGCAAAACCTCGGTTTTCTGATTATTGGCGAGCTGATTAAGATCTTTTCTGGTTATGTTGTTATTTTTTTGTATTTTAATTTTATATTTAGCCACCAAATTAGCGACAGAGCCATGATTTTCGGCAATTTGTTTGGCTAAATTGCTAGCAAAAGTTGGCAATTCTGCAACTTGTTTAGCAGAAATAATGTTGTTTTTTACCAAATCTTTTGCATCTTGCAAAGAAAGCTGTTGCGGTTGAGTGATTTCTTTGACCCACACAAAATAAAATTTGTCTTGCTTGTCATCAAGGGGTATTGGCTTGCTAATTTGATTGAGATTTGCGGTAAATGTTTGATTAAGAAAATTTAGTAAAAAATCGGTTTCTTTGTGAGTTTTTTGATTTTTAGCAATTTTTTGGTCAATATCAACTATTTTTAGCGAAAAGTTTTTAGCAAAATCATCGAAAGATTTGCTTACCAAGGTAAAATCGTTAATTTCTTTTAGTAATTTAGCGAAAGATTTGTTTTGTTTTTCGACGAGGAGTTTTTGTTGAATTTGCTCTTTAACCTTAGACAGCTCTAACGTTTGAGGAGAGTTGATTTGATTTAGCAAAACAACATGAAAACCAGCTTTACTTTCGATAATATGGCTTAATTTATTTGGCTGTAAAGCAAAAATTGTTGTTTCTAATTCGGGCAAAATTTGCCCTTTTACCACACCTAAAATTGAGATTTCTTCTGGTTTTTTGGCAGAAATCGATTTGGCTAAATCAAGAAAATTTTGCTGAGAATTTTCTTGAGAATTTTCTGGCGACTTTTTATTGAATTCAACAACAAAATTGTTAGCTTTTTCTTTGCTGTCAAACATTAAATGATAAATATCGCGAGTTTCGGGAAGTTGAAATAATTGTTGATTTTGTTGATAATAGTCGGCAATTTCTGGCTCGGTTACCGCAATTTCGCTGATGGCCGATTTTTTATCTAAGATAGCATATTGCACTTTTCTTAGCTCGGGAGTTTGATAGGCTTGCGGATTTTTTTGATATAAATCGTTAATTTCAGCTTCAGAAACTTCGATGTTTATTGGCACATTTTCGCTTTTCACCTCGAGTAAATCATAAACTAAGGTATCTTGGTCAAATAAATACAAATCAAGAGCCAGATTTTTGTTGACTGGGCTTGACATAATGATGCTGTTTTGAATTATCTGTCCGCCAACTTGACTGGTGATATTTTTTACATAGGCAGACTCGCTTAATTGCTGATTTTGCAGAAAGTTTTGAAATAATTTTTTATCAAATTTGCCTTCTTTGTCATGAAAAACTTTTTGCTTGACAATTTCTTGATAAATAAGATTTTCATCGGCAAAAACCCCGATATCTTTGGCAAACTGCTCTTGCACATTGTTGGTGATAATTGAATTTACTACTTGTTGTTGTAAATATTCTGGCTTTAACATTTGCTCAATTTGAGCCTGCTGTTCTGGATTTTTTTCTATTAAAGCTAACAAATTATTGCGATAATTATCGATATCTTGCTGAACTTTTTTATAGGAAATTTTTTTATCACCAATTTTAATTGCCCAAATATCAGATGATTGCGACAAAAAACTAGCGACACCAAAAACCACGAAGCTTAAAATAACAAGACCGACAATTATTTTTAAAACTATGCCAGAAGCAATTTGACGAATTTTTTTCATTGAAATAAAACAAAATTAAAACATATTTTTCAACCTTTACAACCAAAAAAATGGCAAATAAAGTAGAATATCATTTGGGACGCAACATCGCCCTATTGTAATTTGGTAAATTTTAAAGATAAATAATTCTTATTGCAAGCAACTTTTTATAAAAAAGGCACTTGTAATTTTATTTTAGCTGTTTTATAATTTTGTAAAACATTAAGGCACTGTTGAATTCCAAATTTGTTTTAATTTTTTGCTAGTTTTGAGGAGAAATTTTGGCTATTTTTAGCCACATATTCAATATATCGTGTTGTTGCGTTAGCACAACTGAAAGTTATATCATACTAAAAATAGCAGAAATTTATACCAAAAATGGCAAATAAAGTAAAATATAATTTGGGATGCAACAGTGCCTTTAAGCACCCGTAGCTCAACTGGATAGAGTATCTGACTACGGATCAGAAGGTTAGGGGTTCAAATCCTCTCGGGTGCGCCACTTCTTTATTTGCTTGGCTATTTTAATTTATGGTCTATTTACCGCATTGGCCAATACCCTCTACCTTAGGCAACAGAAAAATCAATTACGAAACAGTTTTTGCCAGAATGCTTCCAGTTTTAAACAAACTTGGCAATCCGCATTGCAAACTGCCCCCAGTTATTCATGTTGCAGGCACCAACGGCAAAGGCTCAATTACCGCTTTGTTGGCAAAAATTTTTCAAGTCGCAAAATATAAGGCCAGCATTTACACTTCACCGCACCTGCTTCATTGCAACGAAAGAATTGTGTTAAATCAGCAGATGATTGATAATAATCATTTGTATGCCACCTTGGAAGAAGTTCGGCTTGCCAGCCAAAATCACGATCTCACTTTTATGGAAAGCTTTACCATCGCTGGTTTTTTAGCTTTTTCGCAAAGTAAATCAGATGTGTTAATTGTAGAGTGCGGAATGGGCGGGCGAATTGACGCCACCAACATTATAGAGCAAAAACTTGCCACCATCATTTCTTCTATCTCGCACGATCATCAAGAATATTTAGGCAACACCTTAGCCGAAATCGCTTGGCAAAAAGCCTGCATTGCCAGAAAAAACACTCCGCTAATTGTGGCGAAACAAAACACAACAGAAGTCAATCAAACAATCAACGAAGTCTCTAAAAAACTAGAAAGTCTCACCTATTTTTATGGGCAAGATTTTGAGATAAACATCGATACAGACGGTGGTTTTGATTTTTATTGGCAACAAGAAAATATTTTGCCCCAACTGCCCCAGCCAAGTTTGCTTGGCAAACATCAATACGATAATTTTTCGGCAGGTTTGGCTTGCATTATGGCAATTAGCCGTGATTTTTATTTCACTTATGAACATTTAACCAAGGCAATTGCCACCGTTTTTTGGCCCGCTCGTTTGCAAAAAATCAACAATCATCTTTTGGCTTTTTTGCCTAAACACAGCCAGTTATGGTTTGACGGGGCCCACAACCAAGGAGGGGCTTTGGCTTTGGCGGATTGGCTAGCCAGCCAAAACGATTTTGCCGACAATTGCAAATTTGTGTTGTGCGGTTTTAGCAAAAACAAATGCAAGCCCGAGTTTTTGTTGGCACTAAAACAATTTCAACTGCTAGCCGTAAGAGTTGGTAAAGAACCCTACCCCGAATCAAGCCAAACCATTGCCAGCATTGGCAAACAAAACAATCTCAACATTATTGATGCCTGCAATCTCATCTCAGCTTTACAACATATTCAACCACAACCACAACCCTGCTTGGTTGTGGTTTGCGGATCTTTGCACTTTGCCTTAGAGTTGTTGGTCTAACCAAAACAACAACGATATGTGTTTGCATCGATTGATGGCTTCTCTATAACTTGCATTGGTTTCGATTGCGGTATTAAAGGCTTTGTAATTGCTTTGGGAATTGCATTTACAAAACCCTCATTAGGAATTTTATTTTCTTCTTTTGCTATTGCTAAAATTTGAGGCATAACCGATTTGGCAGTTTTTTTTGTTAATTCTTTTATACCTCTCAAAGTAAGCTTAAAATCTTGAGCCCCTTTGCCAAGCACCTTTCTATTTAAAACATCTAAATACCGATTGCCATTGTATAAATTTGGATTAGCATAAGATGGTAGTTGCGATTTAAACTGCTCAATATCAGCGGGCATCGCAAATTCTTGTCGACTGCAACAACCATGAACGTGGCTGCGACCACCACAACAATCATTATCATGTTCGTAATCATAGTGACCATGACCATTACCGTGCCCGTTCTCATGACCGTGCCCGTGACCACCATTATTATGAACGTTACCATGGCCGCGACCACCATCATCATGAACGTGACCATGGCCTTGACCACCATTATTATGTTCGTAATCATCGCGACCATGGCCATGACCGTCACCGTGAGTATTTTTGGGTGCAAATTCTTGTTGCACTATTCTATAACAAGCAAGTAGTTGTTGAGTTTCAATATATTTGTTGTAATATTCTTTTGATTTTGGCCGCAATGCAGAAAAAAAGGCACAATGCCGAGATGAAAATGTGTTTTTTGAATTTTCTGCTCGCAATCCCTCATTTTGCAAAAGAGGAATCTGTTTTTCAAAATCACTAGATATGTCGAAACCATATTTACCTTCTATCTTCTCAACCTCTTGTTTTGCTAAAAAAGTTGCAATTTCATATAAAAATTCGTTACTATCAACGATTTTATGTTCTATTTCGTTACTATCAACGATTTTATGGTCTATACTGCCAGAAAAATTATCTTTTGGTTTGAATTTCTCTTGTGCTTTTTCAACTATATCTTTTTTTTCTTGCTCCTCAAGATTGCTTGTTGCTACAAAATTAAGTAAAGCAGAATTTAGCAAAACCTCAGAAACAGTTGTTGGTTTTTCTTGCAAAGAATCGCTCTTCGTTGTGAAATACTTAATAAATTTTTTAGGTTTATCTAAACCTAGATAAGAAGAAAAGCTTGGCAACAAAACATTTTTCGGATCTTGTAATTTATATTGTTGACAAAGATTTGAAATATTTTTATTCTGTTCTTTTGTTTCAGAATTTAAATATAAAACTTCTTGATATGCCTGCCTTGACAAAGTAGTGTATTTATTTTTAACTGCACTATAACCAACAAAAGTTACAGCAGAAACCGCCGATAAACCAATCAAGCCCCAACCAACAGGAGTTGTGGCAACTGCACCAGCTCCGCCAACCAAAGCAACAACTCCTAAAGTAGTAATAGTTGTAGAAAGTGCCAAATTGCCATAAAATAAACAGGTTTTTAATTTTGCTAAATTTTGTGGATTTTGCGGGGTAAATTTTTCTGCCATATAACGATAACCGCTATCTGGCAAATGAAACAGTGCCTGAATTGGTTTGGGCAAATGACGATGATGATGGCGATGATTTTTGTCTTGCCGTTGTGTTTCGGCAACATCGGCATAGCTTCGTAAAGACCCTTGTTGTTCTGTATAATTAATGATTGCATGAGTAAAATGATTTATCAAATACATAGGCAAAGAAGCAACGGCAGAAACACTAGAAACAATTGGAAGCACTGCAGAAAAACTATTTCCACTTAACACCATAACTGCCCTCACTCCAGAAAAAGTAGCCCTAGATGATTGCCCAGCATTTGCAGGATATCGCAAAAAATTAACTGGATTAGTTATTGCATCTGTTCCTGGATAATTACCTGAAAAAGGATATTGGGAAGGAAGATGATGATGATTACAAGATTCTTCGCAAGATGAATGTGGCATATAGTAAAAATAAAGTTATAAATTGCTGTTTTTTCTTTTAAAACAAGAGGCTTTAGCATATTGAGTTTATGTTTTACAAGAGGTTAAAACCCCTTGTTTCGAAAGAAAAATATAAAACTGAAAGGATGTTTTGCTTATAAACACTCCTGTATATCGATAAAATACAGGAGTGTTTATTTTTCTAAGAAGTAAGTTTTTTAAAACTCGTAGCTAGCAAATAAAGTAGCGGTTCTTCTGTTGGCAAATTGAGAAGCTGCAATGCCAATGCCACTGCCGTCTCTTAGGGCATAAGAGCGATCAAAAACATTGTTAAGAGCCAATCTTAATTGCCACTGTTGAATTTGTTTGGTTGCAAACAAGTTAAATTGAGTGTGGCTAGGCATTTTTTGAGTATTCGCCTCACCCCTTCTTAACCCGCTACCAAACAACACATCGCCACCAAGCCTAGTTTTGATTGCAACAAAATTATAGGCAGAGCCAGCCGAAGCAGTGATTCTTTGGTCGTGATCTGGCCTGATACCTTTTTGAGTATAAGCAATTTCGGCTGTTTCATGCAAATATTGTGCCGAATTTAAGTTATAAGCATGCGATTGTTGCCAAGCCAAATTAACATAATTTTGCCAAGTTTTGGTTTGATAATTAGTAGTAAATTCTAAACCATAACTTTTTGCTTTGGCATAATTGAAAGGCTGAAAAATTAAAGCATTGCCAAACTGCCCTTCGTCTAGCATATTTTTGATGTCTTTATAGTAGGCACCTGCCCCAAAATTGAGATTTTGATTGGCTTTATAAACCAAACCAACATCGTAATAATCGGTTCTTTCGCTTTTGATTTTGCCGTTTTGCAAGTTTTCAAAAGCATTGCTAGTGTCAACAAAATCGCCAGCATTAACAGCGGTTGCCAACTCTGCCTTGGGGGCGGTTAAATATTTAGCATAACCTGCATGCAATTTGGTTTGCTCGTTTAACTGATAAACAGCACCAAATCTTGGGCTAAACTGCCGATCTTTTACCACTCCTTGCACCTGATCGAATCTGCCACCAAAATTTAATTTTAAATCTTGCTTTAACTCATATTCGTTTTGGGCATAAAAACTAGCTAAATTCGTGTTTTTATGATTTTTTCTTGCAATTAAATTGGCAACATCAGAGGTTTGATTACCATCTTCATCGGTTAGCACAACCCAGTTTTTTTCATTATTAGAAATTCTAGTGTTGTTAAAATAAACACCTGCACGTAAAGTGTTTTTATCGTCAATTTTCAAGCCAACATCGCCTTGCAAACCACTTGCCAAACTAGATTTAGTAATGTCAGAAGCTGCACCACTAAACATAATATCTTGAACTTTGTCGCCTCTAAATTTTAAGCCGCTATGCCTGCTAAATAGCGATACTTGATAATTTAAGCTAGAATTAACAGCCTCTTGCAAAGCCAACACAACAAATTTATTGTTTTCGTATTGATTTTGCCTTGCTTGCGAAGAATCGGCAATTTGACCTTGCAAATTAAATGACTGTTGCAAATTTGCAGAAGTCGGAATTTGAAAGCGATTGCTAGCATTGGCAGCAATAACACTAAGTTTTTTGGTGTCGCTTAACAAATAAGAAGAATAAAGAAAAAATTTATCTTGCTTGGTGTCGTTGTTGATAGATTTTTTTGCCGAAGTTGGCGATTCTATGCCACGATTATTTTGCAAATAAGAGCCACTTACAAAATAATTTAACTTGTCGTTGGTGCCACTAAATTGCTGATTAAAACCCAAGTTTTCATTTGAACCAACTTGTGTTTCAGAGTATCCGCCAAAAGCATTTTTGCTCTGATTTTTGGTTTTAATTTCCACCACCCCGGCAGTTCGATAGCCATATTGAGCTGGCAATGCCCCAGTGTGCAAATCGATAGTTTCGGCAAATCTGGCATCGAGAGTTGCGCCAAAACCATTTATGCCCTCTGGAATTATCACATCGTTGATGCGATATTGTAAATTGCTATGATCGCCCCTGATATGTAGTTGCGAGTAAGAATCTTGAGTTACACCTTTTGCCCTCAACAACACCGAAGCTAGGTTTGATGCCTGCCCCTGCGGTAAATTATCAATATCTTGCTGGCTAAAACTAGTAGAGCTGCTACCAGTTTTTGGCGAAAGATCCGATCTTGCCTTGCTGAGCCTGCTTGACACAACTTGATATTGCAAAGTTTCTGGTTGATTAGCATTGCTTGCCATCGCTGAAAAAGCAAATAAGCTAAAGCATAAAATAGTAGAAATAATTTTCATTTGTTTGGTAATTAATTTTTTAAAAATAATCTAAATTCTCCTTGGTTGTAGAGGGAGAGTTGTGCCATTTCCATAAATAAATATCACGATTCGATCTAAATTTCCCGCACTCAAAGAAGGGGGCATTTACTTTTCTCGATCTCATCGCCCTCCCCTCGAGGGAGGGCAAGAGCTACGAAGTAGCTCTGGGAGGGGGCAAATTATATTATCAACAAAATTATAATTTGAGTTTGTGATATGATTTTTTGACCCCCCCCCACCAAAATTGCTATGCAATTTTTACTCCCCCGTAAAGCGGGGGAGTGATTTAGATCGAAGGTAGAAATGGTATTATACCAAACAGGGCGGGCCGGTTTTAAAAAAATTACAGACAACAGAAGTGAAAGAGAAAAAATGTTTTTTATCAATAAAAAAGCATAAAACAAAAGCAAGAAAAGTGGCAAAAAAACAAAAGGTGGCAAAAATTTTATTTTGTTGCCAAAAGCTACACAACAAACAAAAATGCCAATGCTGAGAATGCGAATTGTCGATATCAAGAAATTGCGGTTTTTGATCCGAAGAAAAATATTGTCGCTGAGGGTGCTGATTGAAACCATGAACTAGACTATGATTGCTACTAAATGTAGGCAACAAGCACAAAATAGTTAAAAATAGGTAAAGAAAAAATCTGTTAATTTTATTGCTTTGGTGTAGCATTTTTATTAATTTTGGTTTTTATTTTGGTTTTTATTTTTTTTGCTCGTCTTGATTATCAAACAAAATTCGAGCAGAATCACCTTTTAAATCTTGGTATTGATTGGTTTTTATGCACCATAAAAAGGCAAGCAAACCAACAAAACCAAGAAGCAAAGTGATGGGGATAAGAAAAATTAAAACAGACAAAACTAGTTAGAAGCTTGCTGTTTAGCTAATTTTTCTTGGGCTTTCTTTTTTAAATTAGAGCCTTTTGCTTTAGGAACAAAAGTTGGTTTATATTTTTCGGCACCTTTTACACCAAGATTGATTAAAAATTTAGCTACTTTTTCGGTAGGTTGGGCACCAACAGAAAGCCAATATTCGGCTCTTTCTTTATCAACAACCAGCTTTTGAGTGTTGTTGTCGGCTAAAATTGGATTATAAGTGCCGATTTTTTCTAAAAATTTAGAATCTCTTGGAGAGGTGTTGTTAGTGGCTAAAATTTGGTAAAAAGGTAGGTTTTTTCTGCCACCGCGTGATAAGCGAAGTTTTATCATAGTTTTGTTAAATATTTGATAATTAAAAAATATAACCAAAATTATAAACCCAGTATTTTCTTTTGCAAGTTATTTTTTGCATTTTTTGTTACAGAAAATTTTACACAACTACACAACAATATTTATTAAAATGAAATTATTTTTTGCAAATTTAATATAGTACTTACCCATGGCTGTATTCCACTTCGCATGGAAAGGGTGGCGCGAAGTGCCGAGGTAGTTTTTGCAAGTAGTTCTCGGTCAGAATTCCCCTTCTGTAGAAGGGGTGGCGACCGAAGGTCGACGGGGTAGTGTTGTGAAACACGGTAGGATCTTCTTTCGAAAAAACATCGGCGACCGTCTCCCAACACTACCTTGGTCTTTTTTTTTGCCAAGGCAAAAAAAATCCACCCCTTCTAAAAAAGAGGAATTTACATCGAGTACTTTTATATTTCTCTCACAAAAAGTAGTGCTCGGATATTCCCCTTCTTGCAGAAGGGGTGGCGACCGAAGGTCGACGGGGTAGTGTTGTGAAACACGGAAAAATGCTAATTCAAGTCAAATTCCTAACGTGTGTTGCTGACACTACCCCGTCTTTTTTGCTATCGCAAAAAATCCACCCCTTCTAAAAAAGGGGAATTTTGCCCCAGTTTTTTTTATATTTCACTCGCAAAAATAGGTAGCACTTAGTAGTGTCGGCAAGCAGTTATCAAATATTTGCTTCTTTATAAAAACGAGTATTAGCCAAAGTTTTGCTCGCTAATATTGTTTCAAGTTTAAAATTAATCAATTTACGATAGTAATTTTAAAATTAAAATAAATAAAACAACTGTAAAAATAAGCCATATAGGTAATTTTAAACCACTCACAATATAATTAGCAAATGTTAAAATCATTTCTTTTTCATTATTTTTCAAATCGCAAGAAGAGAGCTTTTTAAATATCTTTTCTAATTTATCATCACTTAATTCACAAAAATCTTGATGAACCCTGATATTTTTTTGCAAATCGATTTTTGATTCAAATATTATATCAAACTTACCAACCGAGCCAACTCTTAAAATATCTACCTTATTATTATCATTTTCCTCAAGTATATGTTCTTTGGTTCAAATTTTTATTTTATCAAGATAAGCAGCATAAGAAGGGTACCATTCTGAATAAAAACCACCTACACAACCTAATATTAATATAATTTGTTCAACCTGTTTTGACTCAATTAATGATAAAATCTTATTAAATCTTTCTTCGTTAATAAATACATAAACCGTAATATCGTCTGGATATTTTATTGATCTATTAAATTCATCACAATCCTCAGTTTCAAGCATTGCACTTAACTCACACCATTCATCTTCTTTATTATATTTAGAAATTATTCCTAATTCAAATAATTCCTTAACGTTTTGCGATTTATTATGATGAATACGAATTACAAAATTTTTCAACTTTCTATCGGTTCCAAACATTTCATAAACAACTGGTTTTTCTAATTCTGGAGATAAACTTGCCGTAATTACTACATCTTGGGTAGTTTCGTTTTTTTTATTGTTGTCGTTGGATATTTCTATTAATATGCAAGTTACTAGATACAAAAAATCGAACAGATGATGGAAATGAATAATAATCGTAGCTAATCTGTTTATTATTTTCATCTAATTCATTTAAACACCAACCTTGATAAAAAGAATATTTAGGGTTATTATTAAAATAAATTTTTCTATGTAAATTGTTATTTTCTTGCATAAAATTTTGTGATTTTTTGCGATGTGCATTTTAATTTTTAAAATAATAATAGAAAATTTTAATAACTTAAATTGTATTAGCAAACAGTTTCTGGTGCACCGATGTGTTTTTCAAGGTGGTTTTTAAAGTGGCTCATGACATTACCTGTGTCAGGCTTCGAATTCTCCTTTTTGCAAGAACTAAAATTCCCCTTCCCTAGAAGAGAAATTCAGTGGACATCCTGTCTCACGACACTATCTTGGTCTTTTTTTTTGCTATCGCAAAAAATCCACCCCTTCTAAAAAAGGGGAATTTTGATCGAGTGTTTTTATATTTCACTCGCAAAAATAGGCAGTACTTAGTAGTGTCGACAAGCAGTTATCAAATATTTCCTTCTTTATAAAAAACGAGAATCAGCAAGAGTTTTTCTTGATAAGACTATTTCAACTTTAAAATTAATCAACGATATGCGCTATGCGTTAATTCTTTTAAAAAAGAAGTTATTTTTTATAATTTGGGAAAGATATTTTTGACATGAGATATATGTTTAAAAAATCAAAAAGAATAACAAAGACGGTAGTTGTTTTAATTTGTGTTGTTTATAGCAAATTAATGCTATGTTTTGAGAAAAAATCCGAAGACTTTTTCTTATTTTTTTAAGGAGGTAATCCAGCCGCAGGTTCCCCTACTGCTACCTTGTTACGACTTAACCCCAGTCACTCCTCCTACCGTGTAGGGCTACCTCCTTGCGGTTAGCCCACCCTATTCAGGTAGAAACAGCTTCCATGGCTTGACGGGCAGTGTGTACAAGACCCGAGAACGTATTCACCGTGGCATGCTGATCCACGATTACTAGCAATTCCAACTTCATGAGGGCGAGTTGCAGCCCTCAATCTGAACTGAGATGGCTTTTAAAGGATTTGCTCCAGATTGCTCTTTTGCTTCCCGTTGTAACCACCATTGTATCATGTGTGTAGCCCAACCCATAAGGGCCATGCTGACTTGACATCGTCCCCACCTTCCTCCTGCTTGTCGCAGGCAGTTTCCTTATAGTTCCCAGCTAAACTGATGGCAAATAAGGATGAGGGTTGCGCTCGTTGAAGGACTTAACCTAACATCTCACGACACGAGCTGACGACAGCCATGCAGCACCTGTCTTAGATGTGGATTGCTCCAAAAGTACATCTCTGCACCGGTCATCTAGATTCAAGAGTTGGTAAGGTTTTTCGTGTAGCATCGAATTAAACCACATGATCCACTGCTTGTGCGGGTCCCCGTCAATTCCTTTGAGTTTTAATCTTGCGATCGTACTCCCCAGGCGGAGTGCTTAACGCGTTAGCTTCGCCACCGAGGGGTTAACCCCGACAACTAGCACTCATCGTTTACTGCGTGGACTACCAGGGTATCTAATCCTGTTTGCTCCCCACGCTTTCGTACCTTAGCGTCAGTATTGGCGTAGATAGTCGCCTTCGCCACTGATGTTCCTTCTAATATCTACGGATTTCACCCCTACACTAGAAATTCCACTATCCCCCACCACACTCTAGTAAGGCAGTTTCGATTGCAGTTCCTAAGTTGAGCTCAGGGCTTTCACAATCGACTTACCAAACCGCCTACGTACGCTTTACGCCCAATGATTCCGAACAACGCTAGCACCCTTCGTATTACCGCGGCTGCTGGCACGAAGTTTGCCGGTGCTTTTTCTGTGGATACCGTCATTATCTTCTCCACTAAAAGGGCTTTACAATCCGAAGACCTTCATCACCCACGCGGTATTGCTGGATCAGGCTTTCGCCCATTGTCCAATATTCCCCACTGCTGCCTCCCGTAGGAGTCTGGACCGTGTCTCAGTTCCAGTGTGGCTGATCATCCTCTCAGACCAGCTACAGATCATCGCCTTGGTAGGCCATTACCCCACCAACTAGCTAATCTGATAGAAGCTCATCTAACAGCGATAAATCTTTCCCGGCGAACCGGTAATATATGGTATTAGCCTTGATTTCTCAAGGTTGTTCCTTACTGCTAGGTAGATTCTTCTACATTACTCACCCGTTTGCCACTGACTTTGAGTTGCCCCAAAGCCCGTTAGACTTGCATGTGTTAAGCATACCGCCAGCGTTCGTTCTGAGCCAGGATCAAACTCTCAAGTTGAGAATTTGCTTGACTTACTCATTTAGAATCTGACATAGACCTAAAAGAGGTAGTCTTAAAACAACTACCGCCTTTATTTTTCTTTTTGTGTCACTTTTTAGCATTTAAGCTAAAAAGAATTTTTTAAACATATATTCACGATGTAGAAAGTTTTTAAAATTAAAAACTTGATTGCTAAATTATGGAGCACTTAAATTAATAAGTCAACAATTATTTTTGCTTTTTTTAAAAAGTTTTTTAAAAACTTTATTAAAATAGATAGAAAAAATAAATGTTTATTGCAACATTTTTTAACAATTTAAAAACAATTTAGGAGGCAAAGTTTAAAGAAGCAAAACATAAATGTCAACAAGTTTTTTTTGCATTTTTTTATTTTTTTTAAAAAATGTCTGTAAAGCCAGTAAAATAAAGGATCGAAAATTTTAATTTTTTTTAAAATCTAACAAAAACTGTCTTATCAACACTAAATTTTGGTGACTATTTTTACTTCTCTTTGCGGAATAGGAATGATAATATTGTTGGCGGTTAATTTTTGATAAACGGCAATCATCACATCGCTTTTAGCACCTAACCTGCCGTCAATAATATCGTTAATCCAAAAATATAAGGTAAATTTAATATCGTAATCATCAAAAACCGTAAGAAAACATTCTGCTTCTGGGTAGGATAGGCATTTTTTGTGCCCTTTCGCACATTCTAACATAATTTGTTTGGCTTTTATCAAATCGCTACCATAGGCAACACCCACGATAATTTCAATTCTGGCTCTATTGTTAGAATATGTCCAGTTGGTTACTTTGTTGATGATAAATTCTTCGTTAGGAATCATGATTTCTTTGCCATCCATAGCTTCAACCAAGGTGTATCTACCCCCAAAATGCTTTACCGTGCCAAAAATATTGCCATTTTCTAACTCAACAATATCGCCAACTTCTACTGATTTTTCAAATAATAAAATAATACCACTAATAAAATTAGAGGCAATTTTTTGCAAGCCAAAACCAATACCCACACCTATCGCACCACCAATAACCGCAAAAGCAGTAAGATCAACCCCAAATGTTTTTAAAATAATGATAAAAACAGCACTATAAATAACAATATCTAGAAATTTGTTGATAATGTTTTTGGTGTTGGTTTTGATTGTTTTATTGTTGAATACATAGTTTTTAATTTTTTTACTTAAAAAGCCCGCGATAGACATTACCGAAAGCAAAACAATGATAATTTTTAAAATTAAATAAACAGATATTCTAATTTTACCTAGCTTAAAGGCGAACTGATCGAGATAAAAAATTACCATATCAAGCATATTAAAAATATGCAAGAAAAATATAATTGCCAACAAAACAATTACCAAACCAGAAAGTAAAGAGCTGGCAATGGCAATTCTCACAAAACGAATAATAATTAAAATTATCAATAATTTAGAAATTGTATTAAGCAATGAGGAGGCTTGGTAGAAAAAATTATAAAAAAAGCCAACAAGAATAAAAACCAAAAAATTACAAACTAACCAAAGTAGCGGCAAATAATATTTTTTGATTGAATGGTGAACATGCTTGCTTGCCAGAATTTTTAGAAAAAACCTAGTTTTAAAAAAGATGTAAAAACCATGGGCAACAACACAAGAAGAAACAGCCAACAGCAATTGAAAATGCGAGTAATCTAAAATAAATTGTCGAAGAAAAGCAGTGATGTTCATAGCACAATTAAATAGTTTATCTATTTTTTAATATATCATTTCAACTTATTAATTGAAACAATATTATTACTCGCCTTGACCAGAGCTGAAACAAGCAATATTATTAAAAGAGTATAGATTTTCAGTTTTAACAAAATCAATATTTTTTTCTATTAAAAAATGTAAAAGTTGCAAAATATCAGAATTTGAAACAGCTAAATTAGTGTCAATAATTTGAGTAGAAGAAGCACCCGTGATGCCCTGCCCCATAAAACGAAGCATTAAAAAATCACTAGAAATATGGCTGGCAACATAATCGCTTGGCCACAAAGCCAAACCTTTGGCACTAATGGTTTTTAAAACAAAAGTAGAATTATTGAGATCAGCTAATTTTTCAAGCAAAACAGCAATATTTTGGGCAGACCAATTAACAAAAACATCGCAACCTATTAAAGCACGAGTTTCGCAAGGTGTGTTGATTTCGTTATTTTTTACAATATCCCGTTTGATTGCAGGCTGAAAATTGGCAACATTTAGCTGTTGCGGAATATTGCCTAAATTAGCAAGCACCGCCTTAGCAAATTGAGTGGTTGAAACTTTTTGTTTGCTAGTGCTAGCATTATAAATATCTGCGGTATGAATGCCCTCTTCTATTGTTTTGTAAAGAGCATTTTGTATTTTGCTTGCCACCTGCGGTTGCCCGAGATGATTTAGCATCATCACCGAAGCTTGAATTAAGCCAGTTGGGTTGGCAATGTTTTTTCCAGCGATATCTGGAGCAGAACCGTGTATTGCCTCAAACATGGCAAAATTTGCACCAATGTTAGCAGAACCGGCCAAGCCAACCGAGCCAGAAATTTCGGCAACAATATCGGAAATAATATCGCCATATAAATTTAAAGTAACTATCACATCAAAATTTTCTGGGCGAGTGGCTAATTTGGCACAAGCAATATCGATTATATAATGATCGGTTTGTATTTGCGGATATTGTTTGGCAATTTCCTGAAAAGTTTTATGAAATAAACCGTCAGAAAGCTTCATAATGTTGTCTTTAGAAAAACAAGAAACTTTTTTTCGACCGTTGATAACCGCATATTCAAAGGCATAACGAATAATTTTTTCACACCCTTCTTTGGTAATAAGCTTTAAACACTGATAAGAATCAATGGTGTGGCGATACTCTATGCCAACATATAAGTCTTCTTCGTTTTCTCGAATAATTACCACATCTAATTTAGGAAACTTGGTTGCAACGAAAGGAAAAAAAGAAGAAACTGGCCTTACATTGGCATATAAACCAAGTTTTTTTCGCAAAGTAACATTTAGGCTTTTATAGCCACCGCCTTGCGGAGTGGTGATTGGAGCTTTAAAAATAATGCCAGTTTCGTTGATTTTTTGCCAAGAATCGTTCGTAAGGCCAGAATTATAGCCCTGCTCGTAAATTTTTTTGCCAACTTCAATAAAATTAAAACTAAGATCAGCTTTGGCCCCTTGCAACACAAGCAAGGCACTTTCCATAATTTCTGGGCCTATACCATCGCCATAGGCAACTGTAATTTTTTTAGTCATATATTAGGTTAGTTTAGTAAGTTAGGTGAGATAATAAAGAGGAAAATTATAGAGTCGGGAGCCACCACCACGCAAACCCAGCGTGTGTAGTCATATTCGCCAATAAAGGCTGTTGTATTCTGATACACTCCCGACCGAGCAAATATTTTAAAAAATAAATTTTATTTTGCAAGAGGTTTTTTAAGAAAAAAAATAACATTTTCAATAAAGATTTTCGATATTATAAAAAATTTCTGCTTTATCGTCAAAATTACAACCAACATTTACACCTCGATATTGCAAAAAACAAAGCTCTTGCAAAGCATTTATCGATATTTCTTGCCTTACACTTTCTGGTAAATTTTTAGCATTACCAACAAATATTGTTTGCTGATTTTCTGCCAAATAGCTAGTAAAATCAGCATAATTAAAACTTTTTAGCCAAGAATTTTTGTTACAACCATTTTGCACAATATTAAAACCACACAAATAAACATGCTGATTTCCGCTATCAAGAGCAACAAAAATGCTGTGATTAGCAAATTTTTGTTGTTGAATTTTTTGATAATAATGATAGGCATAAGCAGTAAAATTATCTACCGCCATCACTTTTATGTTTGCTAAAATTTGCAAAGTTTTTAAAAAAGCCAAACCAACTCTCAGCCCAGTAAAACTACCTGGCCCCTTGGTGGTGGCAACAAAATCAAGATCTTTATAATGCAATTTATGTTGTTTTAGCATATCGTCAATGGTTGCCACCATAATTTCAGAATGTTTGTGCGATTCGGTGGTTTTTTTGCTAAACATAAGTTGTTGATTTTGATATAAACCAACACTAAAATTTAGCCCCGAGCAGTCGTAAATTAAACTAATCATAGATTTTTTATTTTTACCCCTTGTAAGATTTTCTTTTGCAATTATCTTGTAGCTTGTTAATGTGCTTTTTGCTTAATTTTTTCAATAAATTATACCATTTCAACTTTAAAATTAATAAATCTAACAAAATATTTTTGAGATAAAAACTTTAAAATTTTTAACCAAAAAGATGAAGTTAGATTGATTAAATATCTAAATGTATTTTAAGTTGAAATGGTATTAATTAAGCAAAAAAACATAATATTACCTTATCAATATTTAAAATTAAACAAAATTATGGAAATAACTCCTTTACATAATCATGTTCTGGTCGAAAGAATCGAAGCCGAAAGCAAAACTGCCGGTGGCATCATCATTCCAGACACCGCCAAAGAAAAACCAGCCGAAGGCAAAGTTATTGCAGTTGGCGAAGGCAACCGCGATGACCATGGCAAAAGAATTCCTCTTGATGTTAAAAAAAATGATATCGTTTTATTTACCAAATGGGGTGGCACCGAAATAAAAGTTAATGGCAAAGAATATCTTATCGTGAAAGAATCAGATATTTTAGCAATTGTTAACAAAAAATAATTTATCAATTCAATTTTAAATAAAAATGGCTAAAAAATTATCATACGGCACCGAAGCAAGAAAAAAAATGGCTAAAGGTGCAGAAAAGCTAGCAAAGGCAGTAAAAGTAACCCTCGGGCCTAAGGGCAGAACAGTGGTTATCGAAAAATCTTTTGGTGCCCCTAGAACCACCAAAGACGGTGTAACCGTTGCTAAAGAAATCGAACTATCTAATAAATTCGAAAATCTTGGTGCTCAAATGATTAAAGAAGTCGCTTCTAGAACCAACGATGTTGCAGGCGACGGCACCACAACTTCTATCGTACTAGCAGAATCAATAATTCATGAAGGCATCAAATCTGTGGCAGCAGGCATCAATCCAATGGATCTCAAAAGAGGCATAGACATTGCGGTTGCTGCAATTATCGAAGAACTCACCAAAATGAGCAAAAAAGTTAGCAACCAAGAAGAAATCGCCCAAGTTGCAACAATTTCTGCAAACGGCGATATTTTAGTTGGTCAAAAAATTGCCGAAGCTGTGCAAAAAGTTGGTGCAGAAAGCCCAATTACAGTTGAAGAAGCCAAAGGTTTAGAATTTGAAGTAAATGTGGTCGAAGGTATGAGCTTTGATCGCGGTTATCTTTCTCCATATTTTGTAACCAATGCCGAAAAAATGATAGTTGAAATGGAAAATCCTTTCATCTTACTATTTGAGAAAAAAATCACCAATTTGCAACCAATGGTTCCCGTTCTTGAAGCAGTTGTACAATCTAGTAGACCACTTTTAATTATTGCCGAAGATGTTGAAGGCGAAGCCTTGGCAGCCTTGGTGGTAAATAAATTAAGAGGCGGTTTAAAAATTGCTGCTGTAAAAGCTCCTGGTTTTGGCGACAGAAGAAAAGCAATTCTTGAAGATATCTCGGTTTTAACTGGCGGTCAGTTAATTTCTGAAGATCTCGGCATGAAACTAGAATCTGTAACTTTACAACAATTGGGACAAGCCAAAAGAATTATCATCGACAAAGAAAATACAACTATTGTTGATGGAGCTGGCGAAAGTTCTGATGTAAAATCTCGTTGCAAAGCCATCAAAGCCCAAATCGAAGAAACCACTTCTGATTACGACAAAGAAAAACTTCAAGAAAGACTTGCTAAACTTTCTGGCGGTGTAGCCATTATTAAAGTTGGTGGTGCTACCGAAATCGAAGTAAAAGAGAAAAAAGATCGTGTTGACGATGCAGTTGCTGCCACAAGAGCTGCGATGCAAGAAGGCATTGTTGCTGGCGGTGGTTCTGCCCTTATTTTTGCTGGTAGAGTTTTAGCAAAATTAAAAGGAGCCAACGACGATCAAAACTTTGGTATTAACATTATCAGAAAAGCTATTCAAGCCCCAGTTCGTCAAATTGCTGAAAATGCTGGTTTTGACGGAGCTGTTGTTGCTAACGAAATTATTTCTAAGCACGAACAAAACTATGGTTATGATGCTCAAAATAATGTTTATTGCGATATGTTTAAAGCTGGCATTATCGACCCAACCAAAGTAGTTAGAACTGCTTTACAAGATGCCTCTTCGGTTGCTGGTTTATTTATCACCACCGAATGTGCTATTGTTGAGCAAAAAGAAGAAAATGCCCATGCTCACCCAGCTTCAGCTGGCATGCCTGGTGGCGGAATGTTTTAAGTAAAAAAACTACTAAACTTATCTTTTTTTTAAAAGGTGTCTTTGAAAGCCAAAAACTTTCAGAGGCACCTTTTTTTATGTTTTTTTAGACGATTAAACTCGTTCTTCTTTACCACTTACAACAATGTGGTCAACCCGTTCGACAGCTACTTCAGGATCTGGAACATCCACAATATCAGATTGATTGGGCGGGACTTTTACAAATTTTTCAAGATGAAAAGGCAATTTAACTAAAATAGAACCAAATTCATCTTTTTTTTCACTGTCAATGTCAGGCAATTTATATAATATAAAACGAAATTGATTCGAGTGTTTGGAACGCTGATATTTTTCGTTGGTGCAAAATTCATCATAGTTCTGAGCACAAGCTTCAGCAAGAGCTTTAGCAGCACGAGCTTTAGCATTAGCTTTAACAGCTTCAGCAAGAGCTTTAGCACGAGTTTTATGGCCGCTATCGGATTGGACTGGGGGATAAAAACAACTCGATAGCAAAGATGATCCATTTAGACAGGATAAGATTCCGTCAAAACAAGATTTATACATAATAATAAAAAAAATAAATTAATATAGTTTTGGTATGCTATTTTATTTTTTTTTGCTGTCAAGTATTTTTTTATAAATTTATATTTTTATTATCATTTTTTGCGATAGCAAAAAAGACCAAGGCAGTGTTGGAAAGCCACGGCAGGATCTACTTTCGAAAAAACATCGGCGATCGTCTCCCAACACTACCCGTCGACCTTCGGTCGCCACCCCTTCTACAAAAGGGGAATTTAGGGGGAATTTAGGGGGAATTTAGGGGGAATTTAGGGGGAATTTAGATCGAAGTTTGGTTATAGCAATGACATAACATTAGATGCAAGTTGCATAAAAGCAAGGCTAGCAATGGTTTGTGGAAATTTAATTGTTACCGGAATTTGCTGGTCGCAAGCCAGATTAATGTTGGGGTCAATAGGAATTTCTGCCAAAATATTGAGTTGTTGCTGTTTTGCCAATTGTCGCAAGCTATTTTCGCCAAAAATAAATTGTTTTTCTTGTTGATTGTTTAACAAATAAGACATATTTTCGACCAAGCCTAAAACTTTAATTTTTAACTTTTCAAAACAGTCAAGAGATCTTACCAAATCAATCACCGCCAATTGCTGTGGGGTAGAAACACCAATCACTCCAAAAATCGGAAACTTTTCTGCCATACTCAAATAAACATCGCCTGTGCCAGGAGGCATATCAACAATCATCACCTCAACTTTTTTTTCATCGAATTGCCAATTTACACTTCTGATTAATTGATATAAAATTTTGGTTATCATCGGCCCGCGCCACACTCCTGCAGAATTAGCATCAATCAAAGAGCCGATCGAAATGCATTTGATGGAGTAGGCAATCAACGGCAACAATAAATTGTTTTGCAATTGTGGCTTAGTCGTTAAGTTTAGCAAATGAGGCACCGAAGGGCCATAAATATCGGCATCAACCAAGGCAACATTGATGCCTTGTTGAGCCAAACTTACTGCCAAATTAACAGCCACTGTTGATTTGCCAACCCCGCCTTTTGCCGAAGCAACTAAAATAATTTTTTTCACTCCTGCAACACTTGCTGGTTGTTGCATAAAATCGTTTAGCGAAGGTTGTGATTGCATAGGTTTTTAAATAAATTGATGGTTTGCCTGATTAGCATTGCCGATTTTATACCTCGTTGCTCTTCGATGCCAGAAGAAATATCAAGAATATCTGCCACTTTGTAAGCTTCGGCAAGGTTGTCACAGTTGATGCCACCAGCTAAAATAATTGGTTTATTGAGTTGTATTTCTTCAAGCCACTGCCAACTAAAATTTTTGCCAGCACCAGAAGAAGCCGAATCGAGCAAAAAATAATCGCTTACTTGTGAAAAAGTGTTAATTTTGGCTAAATCACTGTGAGATGCCAAGTTAAAAGCAGAAATAATTTTGGTTTGTGGAAATTGGGTTTTTAATAACAACAAATCTTGCAAAGCAAAATTGCCGTGAATTTGCCAAAAATCTGGCTTGTATGCTTGCCAAATTAACTGCAAAAATTGTATAGATAAATCATTAACCACCGCCACTTTAGCAACATTGGCAGGAATAATTTTTGCCAAAACATCAGCTTGTTTTGCATTAACCATTCTGACAGAATTAAGCACAAAAACCAAACCAACAAAATCAACCCCGCAATCAATGGCAACTTGCAAACTAGTTGGCTCGGTAAAGCCACAAAGTTTGAGTTTTTTTGCTGTTTTGGCGGATAACATCATATCGCACTGTTTGATAATTTTTTCGCCTGATCTTCGGCGATAAGCCCCTGAATAAATTCATCGAGATCCCCTAACATTATGTCTTCGAGGCGATAAACGGTTAAGTTAATGCGATGGTCGGTGACACGACTTTGCGGAAAATTGTAGGTGCGAATTCTTTCGCTCCTGTCGCCAGTGCCAACCTGCTCTTTTCTTTCGAGTGATCGTTCTTTTTGGAGCCTTTCCCTTTCGGCTTCGTAAAGCCTAGATCGCAAAACCTTCATAGCTTTTTCGCGGTTTTTGATTTGCGATTTTTCGTCTTGCATTGAAACCGAAACCCCTGTTGGCAAGTGAGTGATTCGCACCGCCGAATCGGTGGTGTTAACCGATTGCCCGCCCGGACCAGAAGAACGAAAAACATCAATTCTTAAATCTTTTTCAGAAATATGAATGTCAACATCTTCGGCTTCGGGCAAAACGGCAATAGTGGCGGCCGAGGTGTGTATTCGCCCAGAATTTTCGGTTTCTGGCACTCGTTGCACTCTATGCACCCCAGATTCAAACTTTAATCGAGCGAAAACTCCTTTGCCCGAGATGATTGCCGAAGCCTCTTTGTAGCCACCCAAGCCAGTATCTGATATTGATAAAATTTCAAACTTCCAACGATTTCTTTCGGCATATTTATGATACATAAAAAATAATTTATAGGCAAAAAGGGCAGCCTCTTCACCGCCAGTGCCTGCCCTTACTTCGAGGATGGCATTTTTTTCATCGGCAGAATCTTTAGGTAACAAAGCGATTTTTATTTGCTGTTCGAGATCAGGTAGAATTTTTTGAACAGCATATTGCTCTTCAACCAGCATATCTTGCATTTCTTTGTCGGGCTTTTCGCCAGAAAGCAAAACCGAAATATCTTGCAACTCTTGTTGAGATTTTTGATATTGCCTAATTAAACCAACTACTTCTGTCATATCGGAATGCTCTTTAGAGAGCTTGGCAAAAGAATTGCCCAGAGCAGAAGGATTAAGTAGTTTTTGCTCTAATTCAACAAATTTATTAACAATTGCACTAAGTTTTTGGGTAAATGACATAAATTATTGTTTATCAAAAATTATTTTAAGACCTTCTAAAATAAGGTTTGGTTGATAGTGATATGTGTTTTGCCAGACATCTTTAAAAATTTCTGCCATACCGCCTGTAATGATTTTGGTGGCTGTAATATTTAATTCTTGCTCTATTTGCAGAACTAAACCATTAACCAAAGCAATATTGCCAAAATAAGAGCCAGAATTCATGGCTTCAAAAGTATTTTTGCCAATCACTTTTTTTTGAGGCTTGATGCTTATTTTAGGCAGTTGGGCAGTGTTTTCGTGCAAAGATTTAAGTGCCGAATTGACCCCGCAAACAATAATGCCACCAAGATATTCGCCGTTGTTGCCGACTACATCAAAAGTTGTGGCAGTGCCAAAATCGATAATAATAAGATTGCCACCAAACTTGTGGTAGCCGGCAATGGCATTTACCAGCCTATCTTGCCCCACTTCTGCCTTGTTGCTAACTTGAATATCGATATTTAATTTTGGCAATAAATTGGCAAGTAAGAAAATTTTTTCAGAAAGTTGCGAACTGCCGAGTTTTTTGATTGCCTCTTCTATTTTGCTAGTTAAACTAGGCACCACCGAAGAAATAATGCCACCATTAATTTGCAAGCAATCAACATGATGATGCAAGCACAACTCAATAATGTCGATGGCATAATCGTTGGCAGTTTTTTGCAAATCAGAATTAATTCGCCATTTGTGCAATAAAGTTTTATCTAGGTATAAGCCAAAAACGATATTGGTGTTGCCAATATCAACCACTAAAATCATAATAATTATTTTAATTTCAAGCAAGCATTGATAATTCTTTGCATTGAATCAATCAAAAATTGGTCGCTAGCGGCATAGGATATTCTAAAAAAACCTTCGGCTCCAAAAGCCACTCCTGGCACCACCGCCACCAAGGCTTCTTCAAGTAAATATGAAGCAAAATCGCTATCGTTTTTAATAACCAAACCTTGAGGAGTAGTTTTGTTATATAGGCCACGACAAGAAGGAAACACATAAAAAGCCCCGTTAGGAGTGTTGCAATCAATGCCATCTATGCTGTTGAGCATTTTAACAACTAGATTTCTTCTGTTTTCAAATAATTTGGCATTTGGTTTGATAAATTCTTGAGTGCCGTTTAGGGCTTCGGTGGCGGCCGCTTGACCGATAGAACTTGGGCAAGAAGTGCTTTGCGATTGAATGATCGCCATTGCTTTAATTAATTTTGCTGGACCAGCTCCATAGCCAATTCGCCAACCCGTCATGGCATAACTTTTTGAAACACCATTAACAAGTAAAATGCGATCTTTTAGTTTTGGCTCGACACTGGCCATGGTTGCAAACTGGGTGTCGTCAAAAACCAAGTGCTCATAGATGTCGTCGCTTAAAATATGAACTTGCGGATGCTTTAACAAAACTTCTGCCAAGGCTTGAAGCTCAGAAGCAGAATAGCAAGAACCAGTTGGATTGCTTGGCGAATTTAAAATTAGCCATTTTGTTTTGTTGGTAATTTTTTTCTCCAAATCGCTAGGAGTGATTTTAAAATTATTTTCGACAGAAGAATCAACCACCACTGGCACTCCGCCACCCAACAAAACCATATCGGGGTAAGAAACCCAATAAGGAGCCGGAACAATAACCTCGTCAAACTTGTTAAGAGTGGCAAGCAAGGCATTATAAATAACTTGTTTCGCCCCGGTGCTTACCGAAATTTCGCTTAGTGCATAAACTAAATTATTTTCTCGCAACAATTTTTCACAAATAGCTTGCTTTAATTCTTTAGTGCCGTCAACCGCGGTATATTTGGTTTTGCCTGCAATGATTGCATTGATGGCGGCCTGTTTGATGTTTTCAGGGGTATCAAAATCTGGCTCGCCCATGCCAAGAGAAATAATGTTTTTGCCCATAGCTTGTAACTCGGCGGCCTTAGTAGAAACAGCGATGGTTGGCGAAGGTTTGATATTACTTAACGAATTAGCGATAAATGACATAAAAATATTAAAAAATTAGTTGTTTTTTAAAAATATATATGTTAGATTTAAGCAAGTAATTGTCAACTAATTAATTTTTTATGTCAGGTAGTGTTGGCACCGATTCTTTATTTCTAGGGCTCACTCGCCCACCAATGTTGTTTGGAGCGAGCTATGTTTTTACGGTTTTAAACATTATGACTTGTCTTTTTGCATATGTTTTAACCAACAGCTTTAAAATTTTGCTTATTTTAATGCCCGCCCTGCAAGGGGCCGCCTATTTTATTTGCTTAAAAGAACCAAGAGCAATTGAGCTTTTTCTTGCCAAAACCTCAAAATGCAATGTTTGCCGAAACAGATTTTATTATAAAGGCACCAATTCTTATGACCCTTTCTAAAAATATCACAAAATTATAAATTTTTAAAGGCAATACTTAAATTAAAAGTTCGTTGCGGTTTCACTAAATTACTTTGATTACTTTCTATCATCGAAAAGCCAAAATCAATACAGCAACCATTATTAATAACACTTACTCCTCTTTGTATCGCTCTTTTTTGCACAAGATCTTCGATAAAATTAATTTGAAACTGCCATCTTTTTCGCTGAAAACCAACAACGGTATTAAATTGCGAGATTTTATTTTGATTGGTAGTGTTTTTGCGAATCAGCAAAAATTCGTTATTAAAGAAAAAATTTTGATAATTTAAATAAGTATTTAGCTGATTAACATCGTTTCTTAAATTCGATTCTTGTAATTGAAAATTATAAGTAAAATTAAAATATTTATTTTTCGCCATAGCAATTTGCCCAACAATATTAGATTTATTGCTATTGTTAAAACCACTTATTTTGACATCTTGCTCTTTGTTGCTTAATAAAAAAGATTGCCCCAAAGTTAAATCTAGCTCTCTTTGGCCAAAAGAAGAAGCTTTAACACCATAGCTAATTCTTTTGCCAGCTTCGTTTCTATCGAATCCAGCGATACGGTTGTTAGAAAATAAATTACCGATAGTAATTTCGGAATTATTGCTATCTTGATTGACAATTTTTGCATTGCTTGCCCTAAAAGAACTGGCGGTAATTTTAATTATTGGCTCTAAAGTTATGGTGTTTTTTTGCAATTCTTTACGCAGTGGCAAGCTCCAGCTAAAAGAATTTTCGGTTTTTAAATTAGTTTGATGGTTAGAATAATTTGTTTGTCTACTGGCATCGTTAAGCCAATAAAAATCGTTAGTAATTTTCGTGCTAAATTCAAATAAATTACCAGCCAAATTAAAGGGTAATTTTACTTGCGGAGAAGTGCTTAATCTGTGATATTGCAAGCCTTGATTTCTTTGAATAGAAGTGCTATCAATTGCCAGTGCGATTTGTTCTTTGGCAAAAAAAGGCTTGCTTTTAGTAAAAAACTCAATTTTTGGCAAAATAAACGGAGCAGATTTTTCGAGATCAGCATTTTCTAACTCTTGAAATTTGCTGGTTTTAATGCCAAAATAAGTATCTTTGGTGATGTAATTAGCGGTTAAACTAGAGTTAGTGTAAGGCAAATAATTAAAATGATAATCTCGCAAAAAATTTCTGTCAGAAATATAATTGCCATTAAAACTTATACCAGAATTGTGAGTAAAATCAAAATCTCCTTTACCAGCAACATTCCAGCGAATTTTTTTGTTGGTTCTGTCAACCACCACTCTATCATTAAAAGAAACAACATTATTGTTGGCGAGCTCTAAATTTGCTTGATATTTGCCATAGGTAGTGATTTGGCGAAGTTGCTGATCAAGTAAAATTTGCTGAGAATCAAAATAATAGGTAGGCAAAATAGTTAAATCTGCACTTGGCGATATGTCGAGATAATAAGGCAATTTCAAGCCAAAACCAAAATTAGAATTACGACTATAACTTGGGGGCAAAAAACCGCTTTGTCTTTTTTTAGGTGGCAGAGGGGCTTTTAAATAGGGCATATGCAAAAATGGAATTTTATAAAAATAAAAATTCGCTCGCTCGGCGGTAAAAGAGTTTTTTTGACGATTTATGCTGGCGACATTGCTTTTTATGGTAATTAAATTGGCTATTTTGCCTGCCAAATCATTATCTTGAGCGATTTCTGCATTAGGACAAATAGAAAAAATCACTTCTTTTAAATTGGTGATATCGTTTGCTTGTCGATTAATTTGTGAAGAAAAAATATAAGAGCCGTCGTTAAAAAGAATTTTTGCAGAATCAAAAACTCCAGTTTTAAAATCATCCGAAACCTTGGCTTGCTTGGCAAAAACCTTGCCTGCTTCTAAATTATTGATAATTACTTTGCCAAAAGCAGAAATAGTTTTATTTTCGTATTCTGCATCATCGGCTTTTAATAAATAGGGAGGGTTTATGGCCTCAACATTGCCAGTGGCGGTGAGTTTTTTGCTATTTTTATTGCCTACAATACTATTTGCTTTTAAAATAGTGCGGTTAGAATTTTTGTTGCCTGCAAAAACAACAGAAGAAAAAACAAGATTAAAAATTAACAAACACAAGCAATGGTAAAGCATTAATTGAGAGCTAGTTTTTGTGGTTTATATTTTCGCAACCATAGAGCAATCAACATTCTTGTCAACAAAACCGCAGTAAACATTGAAGACATAATGCCAATAGAAAGAGTAATGGCAAATCCTTTAATTGAGCCGTTGCCAAAATTATATAAAAAGAAGGTAATAATAAGAGTGGTGATGTTAGAATCAAGAATGGTGCGATATGCCTGGCTAAAACCCTGTTCAACCGCAACAAAAACCGATTTTTTATTGTTTAGCTCTTCTTTTATTCTTTCAAATATCAACACATTAGCATCAACCGACATACCGATAGTAAGGATAATGCCAGCAATGCCAGGCAAAGTAAGGGTGCCACCAAGAAGGGCTAGCACTGCAATAATAATGGCAAGATTAACCAAAAGAGCGATGTTGGCAAAAACACCAAAAGTGCCATAAAATGCCACCATAAAAATTGCCACCAAAACAACACCCGCTATAGCAGAAATTTTGCCATTGCGAATCGAATCAAGCCCCAAAGACGGGCCAATAACTCTTTCTTCAATAATTTTAAGAGGAGTTGGCAAGGCACCAGCACGAAGCAACAAGGCAACTTGATTGGCTTCTTCAGTAGAAAAAGAGCCAGAAATAACCCCAGAACCATTAGTAATTGGGCTATTAATAACAGGGGCGGTGACAATTTTGTTGTCTAGCACCACAGCAAAAATTTTGCCTAGATTTTTTTTGGTGATGTCGGCAAATTTTTGCGCACCAATTTTGTTGAAACTAAACGAAACGGCTGGTTTGCCTTCGTGGTAGGTGGCGGTGGCATTTTCGAGCATATCTCCTGTAATGATAGCAGTGCTTTGCAAGTTATAAACTCTACCACTAGCATCGTTCACCTGAAAAGAATCGTAATGATTATCTTCTGCAAGCAAATGAAAAGTAAGTTTGGCGGTTTTGCCTAAAACTTGCTTTAATTGCTGATTATTTTCAATGCCCGGCACTTGCAATAAAATGCGGTTCTGACCTTGCATCATAATGGCGGGCTCTTTTGTGCCATTTTCATCAATTCGACGCCGAACTATTTCGATAGATTGCTCGCCGAGCTTTTTTTTGATTTTGCTGATTTCGGCATCGGAGAAAAACATTTTAAAAGCACTGTCTTCTTGCTTAAAATCTAGATTTGGCGCGACTTTGTTAATGATTTTTTTAATTTTCTTGTTATCGTAATTGCTTTGATTATAAAAAACAATTTCGTTGCTCGATAAAACTGGCAAAATAGCGAACTGCTCTTGATAGAATTCGTTTTTGAGATCGACCAAAATGTTTTCAAGCTGTTCTTGTAAATAGCTTTTATCATCAACTTCTAATAAAATTTGTGCCCCACCTTGCAGATCTAGGCCCAAGTTTGCCTTGGCTCCATTGGCAAAAATTTTTAATATTTTTGACTGATTATCGGTATTTTGATTTAATTTTTTTTGCAAAAAGGTTGGCAAAGCGAGATAAAATGCCAACAAAGCAAAAAAGCAAATTATGGTTATTTTAAGTTTAGAAAAAATTAGCATAAACTATTTTTTATTTTGATGTTTGTGTGATTTTTTATTTTCTTTTACATTTGCCACAGCTACTTCAACTTTATCTTTTGGCTGTAAAATATAGTCTCTTAAAATAATAATTTCGATATTTTCGGCGATTTCTAGGGTTATTTCTTGCTCTTTAATTTGTTTAATTTTACCAATAATACCGCTGTTGGTGATTACTTTTGCCCCAACTTTAAGACCATCTATCATTTGCTTATGTTCTTGCATTTTTTTGCTTTGCGGACGTATGATAAAAAAATAAAATACCACAAAAATAAGAACAATTGGCACAAAATTAATGAAAGAAAAACCAGCAGAAGCATTATTAGTTGCTTCTTGGGCAACGGCTGTAGAGATGAAATTAAGCATAAAAATTTTTAAAAATTGTTAATTTATTTTTCTGATGTTTCGGCGATTGGTAAATCAGAAAAACCAGGCGGCATAAGCAACGGATTGACCTTTGTTTTAGCACAACCTGTCAAAACAAAAACTAATACCAAAGAAAATATTATGGCAATATTTTTAAAATAGCAAGTTTTTATCATAATTTACTTTTTTTAAAAAAAATTTCGTAGGCAAGTAAAATCATAACTCCAAGAAAAATCGCACTATCGGCCAAATTAAAGGCCGGCCAGTGGTAGCCTGCAATATGAAAATCAATAAAATCGGTGACTGCACCGTTTTGTAAGCGATCAATCACATTGCCAAAAGCACCACCAATAATCAGGCTAAAGGCAATGCTAAGATGAAAATATTTTGCCGTTATCATAAAAAACAACAACACAAAAGCAATTGAGGCCTGCAAGATCGCAAAAATTGTTTTGCCATTAGCAAAATTATCAAACAAGCCAAAACTGATGCCGTTGTTTTGCACATAAACAAAAGATAGATATTGATTAAAATAAATTTGTGGATTTTGATTATTTTCAACAACTGCATAGTAGTGTAATAAATCAAATACATAATTTTTACTGTATAAATCGCAATAAACAATCAATATAATAAAAAAAACACCAAAAAATGCAGATTTTAACACAAAATATAGATTAATTAAAAAACATAAAATTATATTGCTGATTATTTTTTTTACTTTATAATCATCAACCAAATGAAAATTTTAAGTTTTCTTTTATAAAATACAATTATTTTTCTTCTCTTATGAAAATCAAAAAACAATTGCTGGCTATTTTGTATTTTTTTTCAATCATCACCCTTTCATTAAGCAATTCTTTTGCCAAGCAAGTTTTTCATAAACCCTATTTCGATGCCACCAACATCAAGCCAACCGTTATCGATTCGCCAGCTTTGCTAGAGAGCAAAGAACTGCACGAAGAAATAAAACAAATTATCGAACTACAAAAAAATATCGAGTCAAAAGATATCGATTTTGCTCTCGACGAAAAAGAAATGAGGCCAGAAATTGTCACCGAATATATCAACAACAATCTTTCACGAAATAAATTGCCAAAGCTATACAAATTACTCGATAGAGTTGGGGCAACCTCTTATTTTGCGATGGATAAAATCAAAAATCATTACAAAATTACTCGGCCCTATTTAGCAAACAAAACAATTCAAGCAATAATTCCGGCAAGCAATGGCTATGCCTACCCAAGCGGGCACACCACTGGTAGCTATCTTTGGGCATCTGTTTTGTCTTTATTAATGCCTAAACAAGCCATTGATTTTAAAAATCGAGCTCAAGATATTGCTTGGCATCGAGTGCAAGTTGGTATGCACTACCCGCAAGATCTTCAAGGCGGAAAGCAACTTGCCTTGGTTTTGCTTGGTGGGCTCATACAAAATCAAGATTTTTTAAAAGACTTTAACGAAGCTTTAACAGAATTAAAACAAAACAACCTAATCAAATAAAATATGTCAAATAATCATTGTAAAGTTGCCATTATTGGCTCTGGTCCCGCTGGCTATACCGCCGCTATTTATGTTGCACGTGCCAATTTATCGCCCATACTTTTTGCTGGCTACCAACCCGGTGGGCAACTTACCATCACCACCGATGTTGAAAATTTTCCCGGATTCGCCGAGACAATTCAGGGGCCGTGGCTTATGGAACAAATGCACAAACAGGCTTTGCATGTTGGCACCAATATTATCGAAGAACATATCAATCAAGTTGATTTTAGCCAAAAACCTTTTCTTCTTCACACCGAAAGTGGCTCGTCTTACACTGCCGACTCGGTTATTATCTGCACGGGAGCTCAGGCAAAATGGTTGGGGATCGCTTCAGAAAAACATTTTCAGGGCTTTGGAGTTTCTGGTTGTGCCACTTGCGACGGCTTTTTCTTTCGCAACAAAACAGTGATGGTGGTGGGCGGCGGAAACACCGCTTTAGAAGAATCTTTGTATCTTACCAATCATGCTAGCAAGGTTTATTTGGTGCACAGAAGAGATTCTTTTCGTGGTGAAAAAATTTTACAAGAAAGAGTGTTTAAACATAGCAAAATCGAAGTGATTTTTAACCATACTTTGCAAGAAATTTTAGGCACCGACAATCCAAAAGCAGTAAATTCGGCAATTTTACTTAACACCCAAAATGCTAGCACTAAGAAAATTGCTGTTGACGGCATTTTTATTGCCATTGGTCACAAGCCAAATTCGGATCTTTTCAAAAATACCGGTTTAATGCTAGATGAAGAAGGCTACATTATCACCAAACCAAATTCAACCGCCACCAATTTGCCAGGTGTTTATGCAGCAGGCGATATTCAAGACAAAATCTACCGACAAGCAGTAACCGCTGCCGGCACTGGTTGTATGTCTGCTCTTGAAGTAGAAAAATTTTTAGCTCACTAAATTCTTTTTTTTGAGAAGGGGTGGTGGTGTAGTGTTTGCAAGCCGATCTAATACCATTTCCACAAATAAATATTGCACTTCGATCTTATCGCCCTCCCCTCGAGGGAGGGCGAAAGTTTGCATCGCAAACTTTGGGAGGGGGTATAAAATATATCACAAACTCAAATTCTAGTTGTGTTGATAACATTATTTACCCCTCCCCGAAGGCTTCGCCTTCGACCCTCCCTCAAGGGGAGGGTGATTTAGATCGAAGTGTGGTTTTAATTAGTGGAAATGGTATAACTCATTTTGCTTGTTGATTTTTGTCAAAAGAAAGGGGCATTTTATAAGAGTGGCTAGCTTTAAAATAAAGCAACAAGTGTTGATTTAGTTGAGAAAAATCGGCTTTATCTTCTATGCCGTGCACTTCTTGCAAACAAGCAATGCTTTTTGAGTATTGTTCTGCATATTTTCCTTGATAACAAGCAAATAAAAACAATCTTTTTGGCTGAAAAAAAGTTGCCAACACATTATGAAAAATCAAATTATTTAACAAAAACCCCTCACCTTTTTTTTCGTTAAAATCAAAAAACAAACCAAATTGATATTCTGGCGGAAATTGCTTGGTTTGATCGCTAAAACCTTTCGCTATCAACCACAAATCGCCGTTATATTGAGGAATTTGCTTAACATTGCTTATAGAAGAGCCGAATTTGTTATTTAACACAATATTTAAGCCGTTGTCAATACAATTAAATTCATAATAATTTTGGGCAGGTAAATGATGTTTTATAGTAGCATTTCTTAAATAATTGTAAGCAGAATATTTTTTCATACTCACAATGATAGGAAAATTATCGTTCATAAGGAGTTATTTTATAATTTGTTTATCTTGCTTTGCCCGATCTTCTTCTTTTAAGAATAGCGCTTTCCTAAGGGCTTTTCAATGGTGAGGGCAACTTATCACCTCTAATAGGAGCTGGGATTTTCGATGGGTCGCAATTATGGCTGAACCCTTCATCATCTTGAATATAACCAAAATACTCCGTTGTTCCAAAAGTAACATGCTTTCCACCATCATCTTTTTTATTTTCTTTTTGTTTTAAAGTTGAAGATGAATTTTCATCTTGATCGCCACCAGATTCTGAAACCCTTGGAGATTGTGGTAATTGCCTTGCTGGATGCATCGATGCAATAAAGCTTGGTTTTCTTCTCATGACATAATTCAATAAATCAAAAAGGGCTGTTTTTCACAGCCCTTTTCTTGTTTTTATTATTATTTTTTCTTGCTAGAACTCTCTTCGCCAAGCACAATTGGCTCAACGGTTTGATTTAGCAAATCAAGTAGCCTGCTTAAAGTTTCGGGCGGTTCCATTTGGGCCGCATGAACTTTTACATTGTATTTGGCAGAAGTGTCGCTAGTTCTGGTGGTTTCGCGATGGCTTGCAACGCTACCACTAAAATGGGCACTAATTTTAAACATACCAATGCCAAAACTCACATCGCCTTCAATGGCTGCTTTTGAATCGGAAGATTCGTTTTCAGACACGGCAGATTTTACTTCCATGTTAAATTCGATATCAACAGTTTTTACCAAAAGAGCCGGAATCGGCACCAAGCCAAGCAACGGAGCTCTAATTTTTGAACTAATCATTGAGGTTTGATTGGTTTTAGCATCAAAAACTGGACGATCAACTTGCATTTCCATTGTTTTTGGCACACTCATGCCATCTTTGTCTTTATCAAACATCGAGTTTAGAAATTGCAAAAAAGTACCAACTAAAGCTTGTTGCCCTTCGGCAGCAGCAATGAGCGGATTGGCAATTAGATCTCTCATTGGGAGATTGCGAAAATTATCGACAATATCGGCCATATAAATTTATTGTTATTTAGTTGATAAAAGCTTCTTATTTTTTTGATAAGAAGAAACAAAGCTAGGTTTAAGGCCTAACGATGAATTTTTAGAAATCTCGACACCATTTATTTTAATTTTTATTTTTTGCTGATTATGCAAATTTTGCAATAAATAATTTCCAATAAAAGAAACGGCATCAAAACTTTTGTTTTGAGTTTTTTTGGCAAAAAATTGCCAAAATTTGTTAACTATTTTATAAAAAAGTTTTTTCCAAAACATAATTTATTTTTTTTCAGGACTATCTACCAACGAGCCGATAGAATGAGCCATCATATCCAGAATTCGAGCCATACCTTCGGGCACTTGGTGTTGTTTGGCAGAAATTTTAATATGATATTTGGCAGAATTATCAGTAGAACGACTGGTTTTGTTGATAGAAGACAAATTGCCGTTAATTTGCAAAGTGTCTTCATCGAGCCACTCTTTTAACTGTGGATCAAGGTTGTCTTTTTTGTATTTTTTGGTGCTATAATCTTCTTTTGCATCTTTTTGAGTTTGACTTGACGAGGTAGAATGCACTTCCATGCTAAATTCTATTTCGACATCATCAATCAATAGCCCCGGAATTGGCACCAAGCCCAAAATTGGAGCCTTAACTTTTGAGGAAACTTTTTGCAATTCGCCTTTATTGTCGGCAACCAATCGGTTTAAAATAAAATCGAGAGTTTGCGGGGTGCCATCTTCTTTGATTAAAGCTTTCACAAAACCAACAATATCTTTGCAAATTCTGGCTTGAGCTTCGCACGAAGCAAGAAGCGGTGCAGAGATTAGGTCGGCGATTGGTATGCCTTTAAAATTTTCTTCGAATTCCATAAAAATTATTTGATTTGATTTAAAATATGCTCAGAAACTCTCATAATTCCTTCGGGCGGATCGACATCTCTAAATTTAATAGAAATTTTGACAGGAGTAGAAGAAGTGCCAAAAGTGGCTTTTTTCATTTCAATAAAAATTTGTGGAGAAAGCTGTTTTTCGGTGAGTTTATAACCGCTTCCCATCGAGCTTTCTGGATCTGGGCTTGATTTTTTGGTTTTGCTTTCTGGCACTTTTTGCAATTCTTCTAGTTCAATGGCACTGATTCTGGCTTCAAAATCGATGCTGATTTCGCCAATAATTAAAGAGCGAATTGGCACCAAAGTAACCAGTGGCACATTGATAATTTCGGTGTTAGAATTGGTGGTGTCGCGAGCAGGAATTTCGATAGCAACGGTTTTGGCGGTAATGTGACTGCCAGATTGGTCTATATCAAAATATTTTTTCAACATATTAGTGTGCTGCATTTCAATTTGTTGAATTGCACTAGCAACAGCAGATTGAATGCCGGCGAGTAGATCGGTGAGTTTGCTTTGCGACATAGTTTTAATAAAGTTTTTTGTAAAATAGCAAAATATCTTACTTGTAATTAAAATATTTTTCTATAAAATAACAAAACTTTTTTCAAAAATGTTTTATTTTGAGAAAATGCTATAATTTTTACATTAGGTTTTTTCAATAAAAATCTATTATCAACGCTATTTCCCTAACAATTTTTCATTACAAATATTATGCCATTAGAAAACCAAAAATATGCTGAACTGCTCCAGATGTAGGGAGAATCAATTGAGGCATCTTTTAAGGAACTCAACACACTTCTACAATTATCAGAAAAAGATGGAGCAAAAATAATATTTAAACCACTACTTGATGCCTTAGACGGTCTTTCGTCAAAAACTCATGAAAATCTTACTGAATCGGCCCATCTAGTAGGCCTTGGGGCAAGCATCCTTGAGTTTCTTGTGTATTTATTGAAAACACAAAATTACGAAACTCTTAATTTAAATGATGCAAAAAATGCATTGCAACAATGGAAAAATTCAGTACCAGAAAGAAGACAAGATCGACGATTGGAGGAGGCGTCATCGCATCTTCAAAATGTTTTATCATCAAAGTATTATGTTACACCAGATAGTGATTTAACCATAGAACAACAAAAGGCCATCACAATACTGCGAGGCATTGCGACAAGGGCAAAAGAACTTACCGAGCCTCAATATGTGCCTTTGCCTACAGGAAAGTGTTATAAAAACCCAGAATCCCCAGAGAAACACTGTATCGGAACTTTGGCACCGCTAAATCATGGATCTCCGTATAGAACATAATAATTTCGTTTTATTAAAAGGCTTAATCATATTGCTTGGCAATGTTGCAGGCATCGACAAAACTATTGCCAAGCATAGAAATTAGGCCAGGGCAATGCATATTCATTTCACCTAAATAAAAATCTGTTGCATCGAGATTTTTGGCGATAAAATCTAGCCCCATAAAGTGCACATTTTGATATTTTTGGCTATTTTCTTGTAAATATTGCAGAGTTTTGTCGATAAATTTTTGCAAATGAACCAAATATTTACCTGCCTCACTTACCACTGCTTGCCCTGCGGTGGCACAAGTGGTGAAGGTTTGTGGTTGATTGTTGTGTAGTGATGCGATTTTTTGTCGAAAAACCGTGCCGGCAACTACAAATTGCTGGTTTTGATCTTTTAACAAAATGGTGCGAAAATCACCAATTGCTATTCCTAGCAAAAATGGTTGTAGCAAAATTTTTTGCCCATAAACATCAAAAATAGTTTGAGAATTTTTGCATTGCTGTTGCAAAAAAAGATGCAAAGCAGTTGCCAATTGTTGTGGATTTTCTAAAATCGCCACCGGCAATTGATATTGCTTTGTTTGTTGCTGTTTTTCTTCGGCATTAATTTGCCCATTAAATTCAACAAATTCAATGCTAAACACCCCCGTTGACTGCGCAGAATCTTTGGGCTTGATAACTATTTTGGCATTTTTTTCTTGCAAATAAAGCTTTTTAAAACAAGCCACGGTTTGCAAAACAGCCACATGCAACGGTGCTGGTTTTTGCCATAAATCTTGTGTGTTAATTGCTTGGCTGGGAGTTGATAAACCTGCAATATATTCTTTATCCGACAAGCCAATTGGGCAATGTAGGGCAGAAAATTTTTGTTGCAGTTTTGCTAAGCACTCTGCAAAATCTTGCTTACCTTCGGGCGGAAAGGGTGATTTCATTGGCTCGAGTCGATTTAAAAAAGTGGCAGTGGCAAAAATTTTCTCTATTTCTTGTTGCCCATCAATACTGGTTGTGAGAGCTTGATCTGCCAAAAATTGCCCTAAAGTGCTTAAATGATGAGCTTTTTGTTGCTTGGCATTTTCTCGAATTTTGTTATTTTCTTCTGCATATTTTGCCAACAATTGCCAAGCCACTTCTTGGTTTAATTGCCAAATATTTGGTGTTTTTGTTAAAAAATCAACCTCGTTTTGCATTTGCCAAAAATAAACTTCTTGACCTTGTGAAATTGCCAACAAAGCATAAAACAAAGTGCTATTTAGGCCCACGGCCATATTTTCTATTGGCTCGTTTAGCAAAATCACTAATTTTTTTTCACGAATTTTTGTGGCAGAAAGTTGATTTTGTTTGCTAAAAAATAGTTGCATTTTTGTGGTTTTTGGTTGTTGTTGAGCCAGTTGATAAGCCTTGGTTTTTTTGGCATTTAACAAAGCATTTTTATTTGCAACATTTCTTGCAAAAACTGCGATATTAATTGCCTTTAATAAATGCGAAAAATTTTGCCATTGATGCATTTTTGGCAAACAATCAACACCGCACAACCAATAAAACCGATGTTGCGGATATTTTTTTTGCAATTTTTTTACCAACAAAAAAGTAAAATAATAGGGCTGATTTTTGCAAATAATTTTTTGCTCATTTTTGATGATTTGTTGACATAAATTAAGTCGGTGCAAATAGGGCAAATATTGTTGTTTTTGCTTAAAAGGATTTTGCAAAGTAGGCAACCACCACACTTGTTTTAGTTGCAGTTTTTTGATGGCAAGCCTGCTGATGTGTAAATGCCCAAGGTGTGGCGGGTTAAAACTACCGCCAAGCAAGCCAATTTTCATTAACCAAAAATAATAGCTATTAAAAAAAACACTCCTAAAACTGGGCTTTTCTTAAAAAAAGCCAAACACTGCTGATGATTCGATAAATTGCATTTTTTTATAGCAATTGCTTGATATAAAAATAAAGCAGAAGTAATAATAAAATAAGGCAGAGCAAAAGTTTGCAAAGAACCTAAAACCAAAATACCCAAAAACATTGCCAAATTAAGCATTTGCAAAATTATTTTGGCTTTCAAACCAAAGGCGATGGCGGTTGACTTGGTGCCAATTTTGAGATCGTCTTCGAGATCTTGAAAAGCATAGATGGTGTCATAAATTATGGTCCAAATCAGGCAAATCAAAAATAATACAATCATATTTTCTGAAACTTCTTCTAAAATGGCAAAACTTGCCATAAAAACCCCTAAATTAAAAGTAAAACCCAAAATAATTTGCGGAAAATAGGTGATTCTTTTGCTTAACGGATAGAGCAAAACCAGCAAAACCGCCACAAAACCTGTAACGATGGTGGCAAAATTAAATTGCATCAAAATTAACAAAGCCAAGAGTAATAAAAATAATAAAAAAAACACAGCTTCGGTTTTGCTAATTAGTCCAGAGGCAATTGGCCTGTTTTTGGTTCGAGTAACTTTGGCATCGAATTTGGCATCGAGCAAATCGTTGATAACACAACCTGCAGTTCTCATTAAAATTGCACCTAAAACAAAAAGTAACAACATTTTAGCAAGCAAATAATAGTCGGGATCGGGCAACACTTTTACAGCCAAAGCGACAGCATAAAAACAAGGCAAAAGCAACAAAAAAATACCAGTTGGGCTATGGATGCGAGAAAGTTTTAGATAATTAACAATTTTTGACATAACAAAATAATTTGCTTTTTTTGTTTGCTGATTTTACAATAAACTATATACCAATATTTTTTTTGGTATTTTCATAATTGTTGCATTATTTTTTTAACTTGCAAATAATTTTATGTAGATTTTTTATATTTTAAGTCGATATCATTGAAATAAATATTTTATGCAAAACCACAAATTACTTATCGCCAACCGTGGCGAAATTGCTTGTCGAATTATCAAAACTTGCAAAAAATTAGGCATCAAAACGGTTGCTGTCTATTCTGATGCCGATGCCAATTCTTTGTTTGTGCAAATGGCAGACGAAGCCGTCAACATTGGCCCCTCGCCTTCTTCGCAAAGTTATCTTAACATCAACAACATTCTTGATGCCATCAAAATAACCGGGGCAACCATGGTGCACCCTGGCTATGGTTTTTTATCAGAAAACCGCAATTTTGCTTCTGTGCTTGAAAAAAATTCGATCATTTTTGTTGGTCCTTCGGTTTATTCTATCGAAATGATGGGCGATAAAATTCAATCAAAAAAACTCGCTCTAGAAGCTGGTGTAAGAACAGTTCCAGGGCATATGAACATCATCAAAGATGCCACAGAAGCGGTTGAAATTGCCGTTAAAATTGGCTTTCCTGTAATGGTTAAAGCATCTGCTGGTGGCGGTGGCAAAGGAATGCGAATTGTCTACAATCAAAACGAAATGGCAGAAGCCTTTTTGTCGACTTCCAACGAGGCGAGAAACAGTTTTTCTGACGATAGAGTTTTTATTGAAAAATTCATCGAAAACCCTCGACATATCGAAATACAAGTGTTGGCAGACAAGCACGGTAACATCGTGTGTTTAGGCGAAAGAGAATGCTCCATTCAAAGAAACAATCAAAAAGTAATCGAAGAAGCTCCAAGCTCATTTTTAGACGAAGCCACTCGTCAAAAAATGTATGAACAGTCAAAATCTTTGGCAAAAAAAGTCAAGTATTTTTCGGCAGGCACCATCGAATATATTATGGACAAACACAAAAATTTCTACTTCTTAGAAATGAACACTCGTTTGCAGGTCGAACACCCTGTAACCGAGCTGGTTACTGGCCTTGATTTGGTTGAGTTGATGATTAAAATTGCCTTGGGCGAAAAACTACCGTTTTCTCAATCAGATGTCAAGCTAAACGGCTGGGCTATTGAATCGCGAATTTATGCCGAAGATCCCGCTCGAGGCTTTTTGCCTTCTTCTGGCAGAATTAATCTCTATATCGAGCCTGCAACCAACGAAAATGTGAGGGTTGATTCGGGTGTTTACGAAGGTGGCGAAGTGAGCATGTTTTACGATGCCATGATTGCCAAACTTTGCTCTTATGGCAAAAACAGGCAAGAAGCAATCGAGCATATGAGACATGCCTTAGGTAGCTTTGCCATTGCTGGTGTTTCGCACAACATCAGCTTTCTTGAAACCATCATGAAAAATGAAAAGTTCATCAACGGTCATTTATCTACCGCCTTTATTAAAGAAGAATTTCCGAAAGGTTTTTGCGGAAGCAGTCTTGATTCTCAAGTAAAAGAAGTGTTAATCGTTGTGGCTCTGAAAATATTTTTGCAAAATTATCAAAGAAATGCCCATATGACAGGGCAACTTCACAACAGGCCAAAGCAAATATCTGATCGCTGGGTGGTGATGTTTGAAGAAGAATCTTTCTTGATAAATATTTGCCAAAACAACAAAGAAAATTTAATTATCGAATGCGACAACAAAGAAATTGAGCTTGCTACTTCGTGGGGCAATGGCGAAAAACTTTTTCGAGGCGAAGTAAATGGTCAAAATGTTGGGGTAAAAATTCGCAAAAACGACAGTGCAGGCAGTTATTTGTTACAATATTCTGGCATCGATATGTTTGTGAGTGTGAGATCGCCAAGAGTTGCCGAACTAAGCAAGTTTATGCCAAAAATCAATTATAATGCCAAACCAACTTGTCTAGAAGCTCCAATTACTGGCAAAATTGTGCGATTCAAAGTAGAAGAAGGGCAAGAAGTAAAGGCTGGGCAAGAATTGGTAATTATTGAAGCTATGAAAATGGAAAACATTATACGTACCGAATATGACACCAAAATTGGTAAAATTAAATTTAAAGAAAATGAAACCGTTGGTATCGGGCAAATTATTTTAGATTTTGTTTAACGGAGTTTATTTAATATGTTAAATCACAATCAATTATAAAAAAATATGGCTAAAACCGTTGCCGACGATCCTCTACTACGAAATACTCGAAACTTTACTCTAATTATTCTGATTTTTGTGCTGATTTTTGGCATTTTCTATTATATCGCCGGGGCAATGCTTATTTCTTTTACCTCGCCTAACATCGATTACACTAAAAAGTTTTTTGGCAAAGGTATTACCGATCAAATCACCATCATCGCTAAATCATTTTATAATTATTGGGCATATTTTTTTCATAATTACAGCAAAATTAATTTAACCAGCAACAACGGTTTTTTATTGAAATTAATCATTTCCACTTTTTTGCCGTTTGGCTTGTTTGCTCTTGTGGTGTGGTTTTTTCGAGCTCCAATTATCGACTGGCGACCGTTTAAAAAGCCCGAATCCATTCACGGTGATGCCCACTGGGCCTCTAATAGCGAAGTAAAAAAAATGGGTTTAAGGGCCAAAGAAGGGGTTTTGCTTGGCAGTTTTGGCGGTAATTTTTTGATTGCCAAAGATTATCAACACACCTTGTTGTTTGCTCCAACCGGCTCTGGTAAAGGTGTGGGCTTCGTTATTCCAAACTTACTTTTTTGGAAAGAATCAGTCATTGTGCACGACATCAAACTCGAAAACTACGAATTCACTTCTGGTTGGCGAAGAAAAAATCTCAAACAAAAAGTATTTTTATGGAACCCTGCCGACCCCGATGGAGTGAGTCATTGCTATAACCCAATGGATTGGATCAGCAATAAACCAGGGAAAATGGTTGATGATGTGCAAAAAATCTGCAATTTTTTGTTGCCAGAGCAAGAATTTTGGCAAAACGAAGCAAGAGCTTTGCTAGCAGGAATAATGCTTTATTTGGTTGCCGACGAAAACAAGCCAACCACTTTGGGCGAAGTAGTTCGAACTTTGCGAAACGACGATGTGGTTTATAATTTAGCAGTAATTCTTGACACGATGGGCAAAAAAATTCACCCAGTTTCTTATATGAATATCGCCTCTTATTTACAAAAACCAGACAAAGAAAGGGGTTCGGTTACTTCAACCGCCAACTCTTCTTTAGAGCTGTGGGCAAATCCCTTAATCGACACCACCACCGCCACCAGCGATTTTAATTTGCACGAATTTAAAGTTGTTCCGCACACCCTTTATGTTGGCTTAACTCCCGACAATATTTCTCGACTAAAACCTTTGATGGGTATGTTTTATCAACAGGCTGCATCTTTTTTTACCGCCAAAATGCCTCAACCGCACGAAAAATATGGTGTTTTAATGATGATGGACGAATTTCCCACTCTTGGCAAAATGGAGCAATTTCTCAGCGGTATTGCATATTTTCGGGGCTATAAAGTGCGATTGTTTTTGATTATTCAAGATACCGAACAACTAAAAGGCATTTACGAAGAAAGCGGTATGAACTCTTTTTTATCAAATTCTACCTATCGCATCACTTTTGCCGCCAACAATGTTGAAACCGCCAACCTGATTTCGCAACTTATTGGCAACAAAACCGCCACCCAAGTTTCTTACAACAAACCAAAATATTTCGATCTCAACCCCGCTTCTCGTTCTTTAAACTTATCTGATGTGCAACGGGCCCTGATTTTACCGCAAGAAGTTATACAACTACCCAGAGACGAACAAATTTTACTGATCGAATCGCAACCGCCAATTCGTTCTAAAAAAATTAAATATTTCGAAGATAAATTTTTCACTTCTCGACTTTTACCAAAAATCAAAATACCAACACAAATTCCATATATGCCCGATCATTCGGCATTAAGAGCTAAAAAAGAAGAGAAAAAATAATATGTCAACCACACCTGTTTATAAAGCACTACTCATAGGCAACCCCATAAGTCAATCTTTATCACCAACCATTCATCAATATTTTTTACAACAACACAATTTAATTGGTAGCTATGAAGCTTGGCAAGTAAGCAAACCAAATCTGGCAACCACGATCGAATCGTTAATCGCTCAAAAATATGTTGGCTTTAATGCAACAATTCCGCACAAAGAACAAGTTTTTTCACTCTGCCACAAACTAAGCCAAACCGCCAAAACAATTGGGGCGGTCAACACTGTCAAAATTCTGCCCGACGGCAGTTTGTATGGCCACAACTCTGATGCTTTTGGTTTTTATGAAAACTTAACCCAACAGCAACCAAATTTGCAATTGGCACAACAGCAAGCTTTAATTATTGGGGCGGGCGGAGCAAGTCGGGCGGTTTTGTATAGCCTAATTAAGGCAAAAATGTCTACTATTTTTCTTACCAACCGCAACTCCGATAAACTAAACAAAATAGTGCTTGATTTTGCCGATTTCGCCAAGCAAAATCAGGTTGTTTTAATCGCTCTTAACTGGCAAGAATACAGCAAAATTTTGCCAAACATCACTTTGTTAGTTAATGCCACTTCGCTAGGTATGATAAATCAACCAGAATTAAACCTTGATTTTCAACATCTCACAGCCAAAACCGCAGTTTACGACATTGTTTATAAACCGCTTTACACCAATTTGCTGATGCAAGCTCAACAAAAGGGTTGCCCAATCATCACAGGCCTAGGTATGTTGGTGCATCAAGCGATGATTGGCTTTGAGTTGTGGTTTAAGCACAAACCAGTTTATGACAACTCTTTACAACAACTTTTATTATCAAAACTATGATGAATTTTTTTCGTTCTCTTTGGCTTTTTTGCAAAAGAATTTTTGGCTTTTTTCTGCTAATTTTTATTATTATTTTTTTAGTAAAAAATCGCAACACAGTAAGTGTTGATTTCACTCCTTTTGGCACTTTACAAACCAAAATGTTTATCCTGATGCTTGGCTTTTATTTATGTGGCATCATGACCACTTTGTTGATTTTTTCTAAACATTTGTTAATAACATTTTTTGCTAAATTTAAAAGAAAATGAGCCTATATTCTCTTGTCAAGTCGCTATTATTTTGCTTCAACCCCGAGTCGGCACATAATTTAGCCATCAAAACTCTTAGTTTCGCCCCCAAATTTAGCAATTTACTTAGCAACAACAAAAGTTATAGCAACTTGCAACAAAATTTATTTGGTTATCACTTTGACAACCCCATCGGCTTATCTGCCGGTTTCGATAAAAATGCCGAGGCAATCACCGCCCTTCACGGCTTTGGCTTTGGCTTTCTAGAAGTTGGCACCGTCACTCCACAACCGCAAACAGGCAACAGCAAGCCTCGGCTATTTCGCTTGCCAGAAGACAAGGCAATTATAAATCGCTTTGGCTTTAATAATTTAGGGGCAGAAAAGGTTTTAGAAAACATTCAAATTGCCAAGAAAAATCGGCAAAATAATCAAAAAATTTTAGGAGTAAATATCGGCAAAAACAAAGATAGTCAAAATAATGCTTCTGATTATATTTTTTTGCTAGAAAAATTTTACCAGCATTCTTCTTATATCACCATCAACATTTCTTCGCCCAACACCGCCAATTTACGAGAATTGCAAAGCGAAGATAATTTAGCAATTTTTTTAGACGATTTACAAAAAGCTTACCAAAAATTACAGCACCGACACCAAAAATCGGTGCCGGTGTTTTTAAAAATCGCCCCCGACCTTGATTTTACTCAACAGCAACAACTCGCTTCTCTTGTTTTGCAACACAATTGGCTTTCTGCCGTTATTATTAGCAACACCACAATTGAACGAAACCTTTCTTTAACCAGCCCTTTTGCCTGCCAAACTGGCGGGCTCAGTGGCAAGCCTTTGTTACAAAAATCAAACCAAGTGCTGAAAAATTTTTATCAACTCACCGCAGGAAAAATAAAACTCATCGGAGTTGGCGGAATTTTTTCGGCAGAAGATGTTTATGAAAAAATGTGCTACGGGGCATCGCTGGTGCAAATTTATTCGGCCTTTGTTTATGAAGGCTTTGGCTTGGTTGAAAAAATCAAAGCCGAGCTAAGTGATAAAATAAAGCAACAAGGCTTCAGCAACATCAGCCAAATTATTGGCATTAAAAGGATGAATTAACATATTATTTATGCCCAAAACAAGAATTGAAAATCTTCATGAAAAGATAAAATCATTAATCATTGATCTTAAAGAATCAATAGAATTGTTTAGGCCAATTTTTAAGAATAATTTATCAGAAGCACAAGAAGAAAAAAGAATAGAATTAGCTGGTTGCATACATGGCCTATTTTTATCTTCACAATCAGCTGAACAATTGAAATTATTAAAACTAGAAACAAAAAAACAGCCGTTTTTATTAGATTTTATATTTCGCACAACCAAAACAAAATTTCAAAAAGAACTATATTTTTTACTCAAAGATGAGTTAAAATATTGCAAAATTGAAATGGAACAATTTTTATACAACGAAAATGATTCACCTGCATACGGACCAATAGATATCGTTATCACCTTGCCAGACGGCGAAAAGATAGCAATAGAATGCGATGGAGAATCTCATGACACAAAAGATAGTACAGCAAGAGACATCGCCATTGCAAAACTCACACAAACAACCAAAGAACAAGTAAATTATTATGTGATTACACACGAAACAAGTGATAATCCTCAAAAATTAATAAAAGAAACACTAGCAAAACTTAAAGAAAGAGAAAAAGCAATAATAGAAAAAAACAGACAACAACGAGCAGAAATCGAACAAAAAAAACCTGCACCAATCGAAATAAAAAAAGGTGTCGAGGCACAAAAACCAGCGGTCAAAAATGTTGAAGAAGAAACCTCTAACCAGCAGAGACAAAAAAAATCACAACAAGGAAAAAAAGGAGAGAAAAGAAAGAAAGGGACACCACCCAAACAAGATGAAGATTTTTATGCAGTATTAGAAGAATTTCTACAATCAGAAACAAAATCAGAATTTAGTGAATTATCACAAATTATTTCAGAAGCGATACAGAAATCTTTAAAATTAAATCCCGAACTATTAGAGCAACACAAAGCTGAAATCATATTAAAAGCCATATTCAATGCAAAAACAAATTTACAAACAAGCAAAACACAACCAAAGAAAGACATTTTATTTGGCAATGTCGATCAATTAATTTTTGATTTATATTGCTCTGTTGACACGAGCAAAATAAAGACAATAACAGAGTATTTGATAAAAGAATACCCACTTCATCAAATATCAAATATTTTAGAATTTTTAATGCAAGAATATGAAGAAGTAAAAACATCGCAAAAAAATAAAGCATATGAAGAAAAATTACAAGAAATTCTTGTTATGTTTTTACAAGAAAAAAAATTAATCAACACTCATTTTTTTACAAGTGCAACACATATCTGTTCTCAAAAAGGCTGGTTAGAGATTCTTAAAAAAGTTATTGATAAAAACGAAATAGATATGCTAGATGAGGCAAACGGTTCGTCTGCTTTGCATTATGCATGCAGTGAAAACAATGCAGATATCGTTGAACAACTTTTGCAAAAAAATGCTTCTATTTATATAAAAGATAAAGATGGTTTCTTTCCACTCACTTATGCTGTAATCAAAAAAAATCAAGATATTTTTACAAAAATAATCGAAAAATTACCTCCTCAAAACAATAAAAAAACCATCGCAATTCTACAGCAGGCATTTTTTTATGCTAGTCAAGAAAATGATATTTTTTATGCTAAACAAATTCTTGATTTTTGCGATAAAAGATCAATAGATAAAGAAACAATTATTAATTATCTACATCTTTATACAGAAGGAATTTTTGCTGGAAAACGAGATTTTGCAATTCTTAGAGCGATTATAACTGAAAACCAACCAATTCTTGATCTCATTCTGCAAAATTACCATCCAAAATCAGAAGAATTAAATCAAGTTATCGCAAATATCGCTGATACTTTAGGAAAAGATAAAAATTATCAAGTTCCAGAAATTATTATAGACACAATAAAAAAGCTATTAACAAAGCAATCGCAAGATAAAATAATTTTTCCGTTACAAGAGGTGGGTATTGATACCGGGTTATCGAGATATATTGCTAATGGCGAAACAAACTCTTCTTCTCTGCTATTTGATACATTATTAAAACATAGCAGTATAGAGATAAAACAATTACTTGCTTATTTAACGAATGCCTCAGCTACAAAAGAAGAAATGAAGCTAAAAATGGAAACATCCGAAATAGAATTAATACAAAAAAAAATGAAAACTCTGTTAGAATATATTTTTCAACAACCAAGTTGCATTGTAGGAACAATAGACGAAGAATCAATAAAATTTTTACTGCATGTAATAGAAAATAAAGATCGATTTAATATAAAAGAAGGTGCAAAAAATAATTTATTAGAATCTATTACAAAATATAAGCAAAAATTATCACCAAATACTCAGACAAAGCAATCTCAAGTTCTGCAATTGCAAGATAAAAAGTCAAAGCAAAAATAAAATTTAACAATTTCGCAAAATATATTAATCTTTTTTCACAAATTTCATATCGCTAGAAGAAAGATAGCAAGAAGCATTTGAATTAGCGAATTTTTTATTGTTAATTATTGATTTTTCGTTATCAACATAATGCATTTGCACAGTAGAAATTTTACTTTCTTTGAGATGAGTGTTTTTTATGCTATAAACTGGCATAATCCATTTTTCATTAAGATTAAATTGCATACTGCTCGCTTCTCTTAAATCGAGCCTCACTGGTTCAGAAATATGGTCGGAGAATAAAGAGAATCTTCGTTGCGAAGAGAATTTTAGATTACCAAACAAATTTTTAGCATTGTTAGCATTAATCACAATTTCGGCTTCTCTTAAATCGGGGCGGTTGATTTTAAAAGCTTTAAAAGCCTGAAATACTTCGGGCGGAAACACACTAATATTGTTTGGGCCAAAATTAAATAAAGTGAAATATCCTTGCGAATATTTCGAAGTAAGCAAATAAGAATTAAGATTAAAATCGGATTCACTAGCAAAAATAATGTTGGTGAGATCGACTTCTTTGTAGTATCGTAAATCAATTGCAATAAATTTAGCATTAAACGGTGCAGAATTGATTGCTTTTATAATTTCTGCTATCACACTTGGTTTATCTAGTGGCAAAATCGCATCGAGTTTAATTCTTTTTCTGATAGCAATTTCTTTTTTACTAAGAGGTAAAAACAGGTTTTTTCTTTCGTTAATCAAAGAAGATTCGGAGCAATTAATTTGCGGAGCGGTCTTTAACTTTTGCCAAGTAGAACAAGAGGTTAATAATAATGCAAGAAAAACAATATTAAAAATTGTCTTGATTGTTGTTTTTATAAAAAATATCATAAGAAATCTGTTTTGGTTAAATCAATTTTGCCGTCAACACAATCTAATGATAGAACCATTTTTTTTGTTAATCAAATATTTTTCATCAAAAAAATGAATATTTTTCGCACCAAATCAATACAATCAATTCTAAACGAAACCAAAACCACCACCCTACAAAAAACCCTCACCGCTTTTGATTTAATTATTATAGGCATTAGTTGCACTATCGGCACAGGCATTTTTGTGATAACCGGCACCGCCTCTGCCAACATTGCAGGCCCGGCTCTTGCTATTTCTTATGCTCTTTCCGCCATAGTTTGCTTGTTTGTTGCCCTTGCCTATGCTGAGCTTGCTTCGGCAATTCCCATTTCTGGCAGTGCCTACAACTACACCTATGCCACAGCTGGCGAAGGTGTGGCTTGGCTTGTTGGTTGGAGCTTAATTTTAGAATACGGCATTGGTGCATCCACGGTTGCCAACGGTTGGAGTGGTTATTTAACGGGCATTTTAGAATCAGTAAATATTATCATTCCAACACAATTTTGCACTGCCACTTTTGATGGTAGTGGCAATGGCATAATTAACTTACCGGCGGTTTTCATTGTGTTGTTTTTAAGTTTTTTACTTTATCAAGGCACTAAAAATGGCATTCGATTCAGCGGAATATTGGTGCTAGTTAAATTGGCGGTAATTGCCATCTTTCTGATAATTTCTGTCAAAATGATTAAAACAGAAAATTTTAGCAATTTTATGCCTTTTGGCTGGCAAGGAGTGCTCTCGGCAACCGCGGTTGTTTTTTATGCCTACATTGGCTTTGATGCTGTGGCAACCACGGCCGAAGAGTGCAAAAATCCTAAAAAAGATTTACCACTTGGCCTCATCGGATCTCTATTGGTTTGTGCTGCGCTTTATGGCTTGGTAACTTTGGCTCTTAACGGCATCTCGCATTACACAAAACTTGACAATGCCGAGCCACTCGCAAGGGCATTAAGAGAGAACGGTAACAACTTTGGTTCTATTTTAGTGGCTATCGGAGCGGTTGCAGGCATCACTTCTGTTTTGCTGATTTTACTTTACGGGCAATCTCGAATATTTTTCGCTATGTCTCGCGATGGTTTGTTGCCAAAAAAACTGCAAAAAATTCATCCAAAAAAACAAACTCCACATATCAGCATCATTATTACCACCTGCATAGTGGCGATTTTATCCGGAATGTTTCCGCTAAAAATTTTAGCCGAAATGACCAGTTTAGGCACTTTATTTAGCTTTATTATGGTAACCACCTCAACTTTAATGCTACGATATACTCAGCCTCAAATGCCTAGGGGTTTTGTTTGCCCAAATATTATATTGGTATCTTTTATCGCCATTTCTTCTTGTTGTTTTTTATTGGCAGAACTGCTTATAGAAAATTGGCAATACTTTGTTTTATGGAATATTCTTGGCATTTTAATTTATGTTTTTTACGGCTATCGCCACAGCATTATCAACAATGTTTCTGCAAATGAAAAATCATAAAAAAAATGACTCTTCTGCGTATCAATTCTCAAAAAATTGCCGTCAAACAACCGCTGTGCCTAACCATTGGCAATTTTGATGGGGTGCATTTTGGTCATAGACAAATTATTTCGCAGTTAAAAGAAACTGCGAAACAGCATAATTTAGCCACCGGTCTGCTCACTTTTTTGCCACATCCAGCCTTGTTTTTTAAGCAAAAAGAAAATTTTTTATTACAAACTTTCAAACAAAAAATCGCCACTTTACAGCAATTTAATTTGGATTATCTCATTATTTTACCTTTTAATCATTATTTTGCCAATTTATCTCATCATCAATTTATCGAACAAATTTTATTGCAATATTGCCAAACCAAAATTATGGTGGTTGGCTACGATTTTACTTTTGGCAAAAATCGCTTAGGCAACATTGAAAGCTTGAAGCAACACAACATTTTGGTGCAAAAAATTGCATGCCAAACACAGCAAGAAGAGCTTTGCTCTTCTACTTTGGTGCGAAAATTTATCGCCGAAGGAAAAGTAAAAAATGCTCAGCAAATTTTAACCAAAAATTTCAGCATTACAGGCAAAGTATTGCACGGGCAAAAACTTGCCAGAAAACTTGGGTTTCCGACCATAAATATCAAGCCAAACATCAACATTATTTTACCAAAATTCGGAGTTTACCAAACTCAAACCACTTTTATTTTTAATCAACAAAAAATAACTCGGCCATCTATCACAAATTTTGGCATCAAACCAACAATTAACCATAATCAAGAGCCTATTTTTGAAACTCATTTACTCAATTGGCAAAATGACATTTATGGCAAAAAAGTTGAAATTGAATTTATTGATTTTCTTCGACCAGAACAAAAATTTTCTTCTCTTTTAGAACTACACGAACAAATAAAAAAAGATTTAATGCAATTTAAATTCCCTACACTAAATGAAGGGATAGCGACGGAGTAGTTTTGGCAAGCAGAACTCGGATATTCCCCTTCTGTAGAAGGGGTGGCGACCGAAGGTCGACGGGGTAGTGTCGGCAACACACGGTAAGATCTTTTGAAAAAACATCTTCGATCGTCTCCCAACACTACCTTGGTCTTTTCGCATAAGTTTGCACTTATGCGAAAATCCACCCCTTCCACAGGAAGGGGAATTCAAGATCGAGAACTGCTTGTCGACACCACCCGCACCACTTCGCGGGCAACCCTTCCACAGGAGAAGAGGAGTTTAAATTTCAAACTTGCTTTCTTGCCAATATTGTTTGCTCGACATTTCTTGTAATCTCGAGACCGTTCTGGCAAAATATTGTGGCGGATTGGCTATTTTACAAAGATTTTCTGGTTGAGTTTTGGCAAGCACAATTAGAGCGATTTTATTTTCGTAGGCCTCATCTATAAACAAAGAAAATCTTCTTAACACATTAACATCTTCTTCATAAAAATAGGGAATGGTTTTAAGAAAAATCAAATTAAAATTAGCGCAAATCGCGCGGTAATCGTCGGCAGAAAAATTTTGGCAACATAACTGCTTAAAACTAAACAAAACCAGGTCGCCATAAGATTTTTTAACCGCAATATTTCTTTGCCACACAGTGATGTTTTTTACTTGACAAATTTTTTGATTACTAACTTCTGCAAATATTTGCTGAAATTTCAGGCGATTTTTGGCATTGGCGATTAAATAATGTTTTTTTAAACCAAGTTTTAATTTTCGATAATCAACACTAGAAAAAAGATGATAACAAAAGCAATTTGGCAAAAAAATATTCTGCACAAAATCAAGATATAACTGCCTTTGCAAGCCATTTTGATATAATTCTAACGGATGAAAATTAGAAGTGATAATCGCCACAATATTGTTGGCAAAAAAATAATTAAAAATTTTACTTAACAACATAGCATCGACAATATCAACCACTTGAAATTCATCAAAACAAATAATTTTACTATCGCCAACAATGTTTTGTAAGGCTAAATCAATTTCTTTTTGCTGGTTATTTTGATGATTTTTGCTTCTAATTCGATGCAAATTGCTGTGTATTTTCTGCATAAAAGCATGAAAATGATGATATTGTTTTGGCAAAATAAGTTGTTGATAAAATTTTTTCATCACCATTGTTTTGCCACAACCGGGGCCTCCGTAAATATAAAAACTCTTCTGTTTTTTTGGCTTTTTTTGCAACCATGCCAGCACTTTATCTAACCAAGATTGTTTAACATTTATTTTATGAGTTAGTTCTATTAAATTTTGCCACAAAAGCAATTGTTGCTCATCGAAATTCATAGTGCAAAAAAGGGGAAACAGGAAAATTTATAAACAGCTAAAAAATATAATTTTTGGCAATTTTGGGAAATTTTGGGAAATTTTGGTGCCTCTGGTCAGACTCGAACTGACACATCTGCAATTAGATAATAGATTTTGAGTCTATCGCGTCTACCAATTCCACCACAGAGGCATAACATTATTGTAGATTTTTAAAAAAATAAAATCAATAGCTATTTTATAAAATTGTTATATTTTGCTTAAACACAGATTTTGCAATAAACATTGTTGACAATTTGGTTTAACCGCCTTGCAAATATATCGCCCGTGCAAAACCAGCCAATGATGAGCAAAAAAATGCCATTTTTTATCAATAACTTTTGGCAATTTTTCTTCTGTTTGTTTCACGGTTTTGGTTTGCACCAAGCCAAGCCTATTGCTTACTCGAAAAACATGGGTGTCAACGGCAATAGTTGGCTGTGAAAACAAAGAATTAAGCAAAACTTTGGCACTTTTACTGCCAATACCAGGCAACAAAACTAAATCTTGATAGTTGTTTGGCAATTGCCCTTGATGCTTGGCAATTAAGACAGAGCACAAAGCCATAATGTTTTTAGCTTTGTTGTTAAACAAGCCAATGCTGGCGATATGTTTTTTTAAATTTTCCAAACCCAAAGCAAGCATTTTATGGGCATCATCTGCTATGGCAAACAATTGTTTGGTGGCTTTATTAACACCAACATCGGTGCTTTGAGCCGAAAGCAACACAGCAACAGCTAATGTGAAGTGATTGTGATAGTTTAGTTCAATTTTTGGAGTTGGGTTTTGAGCTTGCAAAGTGGCAAAAATTGCATCGATTCTCTTTTTTTTGTGCATAATGGCACTGTTCTTGCAAAAACAAGGGATTTTAGCCCCTTGTTTTCGATATTAATTACAAATTGTTAGCATTATTAGCAAGATATTCAGCAACACCGCTAGCATCGGCTTTCATACCTTTTTTACCTTTACTCCAACCAGCTGGGCAAACTTCGCCGTGCTCTTGGAAAAATTTTAGAGCATCAATCATTCTAAGAGTTTCATCAACATTTCGACCCAACGGCAAATCGTTAACAAGCTGATGCCTTACCACTCCTTGCTGATCGATTAAAAATGTGCCTCTTAATGCAACTGCATCGCCTGTGAGAACATCGTAGTCTCTAGCGATTTTTTTGGTTAGATCAGAAACCAAAGGATACTGAATATTGCCGATGCCACCTTTGGCAACTTCGGTGTTTTTCCAAGCTAAGTGAGTATATTTTGAATCAACAGAAACACCAATAATTTCGGCACCTCTATCTTTAAAATCTTTTATTCTGTTAGCAAAAGCAATAATTTCTGATGGGCAAACAAAAGTAAAATCAAGAGGATAGAAAAATAAAATACCAATTCTGCCCTTAATATGGGTGTGTAAATTAAATGTTTCATTTATTTCGTTGTTTGGCATTACCGCAGAAGCAGTGAAATCGGGAGCCATTTTACCTACAAGTACTGACATATTTTAAAGAATTAAATTAATAGATTGCCTTGGCAACATCAATTATAAGCACCTGTAAAATAAACTGCAACAGAATTTTAAAATTCTTGTAAATAAGAGAGATTTGCTCCAACCAGCACAGCTCTTTGGCTATTTTCGGTAATTTGAGCTCGGCTTACATCAAGGGCGATATTGTTGTCAAATTTATAGCCAATTGAAAATTGAAGTTGCCTGTCGGTTTTGTTGTTATGAATTTGTTTGTTATTGATGTTTCTTAACACATAAGAACCACTAGCATTCCAGCTACTATATTGCCCAATAACGGCGGTGGTTAAATAAGTACTGTTGCGATTCTTAATGCCCGAACTATTTTTAACATAAACCGCTTCTGCAAATGGAATGAGCGAGGTTTTTTTGCCTAGCTTGTGTTTATATTCAGAGCTTACAGCTATCGCTTGCTCTCTATCGCGATAAAGATTATTAACAAAAGAGTTTTTAACCTCTAAACTACGATAACCAAAATAATAAAACCAATTTTTAAGAGCCAATAAATTATCCCCCTCCAAACTCACAGAATAAGAAGAAAAAGATTTCGTGCCACCGGCAAGCCCTCTTGATTTGCCATCAATACCTCTTTTATCGATAGCACTATCGCTTAAATTGGTGTTGTCGTTGAAAAAAGAACTAACACTTAACTGAGCATTTTCTAGCAAAGCCACTACATTTATCCCCATTTTTTCTCTTAAATTATAATCTTCTGTAAATTGCGAAGTAAAAACTCCGATTCTTTTTTCTTTGCGATGAGCTGTGCCAAAGGTTGGGTCGAATTTACCTAAAGAAAGCCTCATATCTTCGTTTTCGTATTGTATTTTGATTTCTTCTACCAACAAGCCATTATCTTTGAGGGAAACTTTTCTGTCGTTGCTTAAAAAAGTGCGGTATCTTTCTGGATTTTTAGCATCTCGAGTGGTGAGAGTGCTATTTGGCTGAAAGCGAAGCTGATTTTTTATTGACCAATTATCGGTAATATTAAAACTAATATGTGGCTCGACATATAAAAAACCATTAGATTTTCTAGCATAATTTTCATCAGAATTAATGATTCTATCTGTTTGCACTTGATAAAATATCTTGCCCGAAACAATTGGTAAATCTTGCGACTTAGCAAAAGCAAAACAAGGAAGTGCCCAGAATAATAAAGAAAATAATAAAGAAAGTAATATTTTTTTCATAAAAAATTTAATGATGATTGTTTCTTAAGCATATAGCAACTCTGGTACCCACCCCTTCTTGGCTTTTAATAGAAATTTTGCCACCAAGCAAACTAATAAAATGCTTAGTGATATAAATGCCAATACCAGTGCCCGACACAAAAATGGCATTACTGGCTCGAAAAAATTTATTACCAACATTTTTTAGATCTGACTCAGGAATGCCGATTCCACTATCTATTATGCTTATCAATATTGAGTTAGCAAGAACTTTTGTGATTAATTTAATAGAAGAATTTGGTTGAGAATATTTTATGGCATTAACCATAATATTGCTAATAATATGATCTAACAATTTTGGATCAGAGCGATATTGACAAGGCAGTTTACTGATACTGTGCAAAATGGTGATATTTTTTTGTTGAACAAAATTAATGTTTTTATCAATAATTTCTAGCATCATTTTTTGCAAATCAAAATCAATAATTTCTAACTTAATTTGCCCTTTGTTATTTTCTATTTTGGCTAAATTTAAAGTGCTAGTAATTAAACTATTCATTCTCTGAATGCCAGAGCGAATTTTGTTGCAATAAGTAGCGATAAAATTAGCACTATCAACAACATTTAACTTTCTAACAATCAACTCTCTAGCACTATCAATTATTTGCAAAGGGGTTTTAAACTCGTGCGACACCAGGGCAATGAATTCGTTTTGAATTTTTCTCATCTCTTTTTCATAATTAAGAGAATTTTCTAGTTTGCTTTTTGTATCTAGCAAATAAATATTAGAAATGATAATTTTTTTAGTCGAATAAAAGCGATCTAAGGCAATAGAAAACTGCCCTGCAACGATTTCGAGAAACTCTATTTCTTCGTTTAACCAATGTCTTTGCAATGTTTGATGAACACAAATACAACCAACCACGACACCATTAAAAATGACATTTACTACAATTTCAGAACTTATTTGATATTCTTCAAAAAACTCTGTAAAAGGAGAAAAATTGGCATCTTCCCAAACATTGGTAATGGAAAAAACAAAAGATTTTTTAGCATCTTTTAAGCCAAATTTATGATAAAATTTGTGCTGGAATTCAACAAAATCAATAATTGTTTTCACACTTTTTTGATAATCACCTTTACGATAAATTGTTGTTATATCGGGCAAACAAGTTTCGACAAAAAAGTTTTGTTTACCATATTCGTAATCATATATCACACAACGATCGCACTTAAGATGATTAAGCAAAATTAAAGCTAATTTTTGTGATAATTTTTGAATTGGCAAATCAGTTATTATTAGATTCGAAATTTCTCGCAACAATTTTTCTGTGCGTAAAGTTCTTTCTAGATTTCGTAATATTTGTAGATTTGCCTTTGGATGAGTTTTGATATCGGTATTGCTAATTAAAATTTTATTGTATAAAAAAATATGATAATTATCAAAAACCACATTGTCATAGGTAATGCTAGGGAAATAATGAATATGTATTTTTTTTTTATGATAGCGATTATAATTTGGCAGATGCAAACTCGCTTCGCATTCTTTTCTATTTTGAATCGAACGCAATAATTTTGAATATTCCATTCTATCTTCGGGAAAATCATCAAAATCTATGTTGTCATAAAAAAAATCATAACTTTTGTTTACAACACTTTTACTTGACACCTTAAAAGTATTGCAAAATTTTTGATTAGCAGATATTATCGCTAACAAATTAGGCATTTTATCGTTAGAACGGCAAATAATCGCTGGCTGTTTATAGTTATCTACAATTGATTTAAAATCTATATTATTTTCTAGAGATAATTTTTCTAGATAATTCATTGCTAATTAATTTTGAAAATGAAGACATGATTTTTTAATTTAGAAGAAAATATTAATTTTGTCACGATTAAAATCGATAATAATAGAAGTAAATTTTAATTGTCTCTTTTTAAAAAATTATTAATCTTGCAGAAGGAGTGGAGTTTGCAAGCAGAACTCGATCTGAATTCCCCTTCTTGTAGAAGGGGGGGGAATATCCGAGATTTGCTCCCGACACTACCCCGTCGGGCTTTTCGCCCGCCACCCCTTCCAAGGGAAGGGGAATTTTGCACCGCATTCGATCTGAATTCCCTGCACTAACGAAGGAGAATTTAGCCCGAAATTTATCGTAAATTGATTAAATGAGTGTCGTCAAGTTTTTTGGTAGCAGAAACTTTTTGAGCAAAAGTAGTGGTTTTGCTACTATCAAATTGATTGCCGATTTGCTTTGGAATATCGAGTTTTTTCTTACTTCTTTTGGCTTTTTTGCCCAAAAATTCTAATTTTGCTTGTGTTTTTAGCAAATTGTCATACCAAAATAACATTGCTTTTTTATTGGTAGAGCTTATCGGGCTTACCTGCCCGATTTTTAACAAGTTCTTCGCCCTATCGTCCCAAATATCTTGAATATGTTTTTGAGTTTTATCATCAGATTGCTCAAAGCCACCATTTTCAATGTCAAGACCTCTTACCTTTCTTTTAAATGGGCGAATTTTTCTGCTTTTTACAGCATTTTTATTGCGAAAAAAAGCACTGTTGCTAACATTGCTATTTAACCGCCAAGCATTTATTTCTTTATTAGCAATAAGAGTTTTTTTAGCAAAAAACCACCTAATAATTTTCCAAAAATATTGCCACACTAAAAATATCAAGGCGAACAAAAAATTTTTGCAAAAAACAAAAAATTTATTTAAAAAATTACTGAAGCTGATCATAATTATTTCTTGACATCAAATATTTATAGACAATCATATTTTCTATTATACGTTGCACATAGTTGCGAGTTTCAGAATAGGTAATAAGCTCAACCCAATCAACAATTTTGTTATAATCTTTTTGTGTTCTAGGGTCATAAAATTCGTTGATCCATCTTTTGGTAGCATTTGGGCCTGCATTATAAGAAGCAATCGCCAACATTTCGGAGCCATTAAATTCGTCAATGAGTTTTTTGATATAAAAAGAACCCAGCCTAACATTGTATTTAATATCGTCGGTGAGTTGTTTTTGATTATATTTTAGGCCCAATTCTTTTGCCACCAATTTAGCGGTGCCAGGCATTAGTTGCATATAGCCCAAAGCCCCAACCCTGCTTACTGCCATTTGAGCAAAACCACTTTCTTGTTTAATGATAGCATGAACCAAAGGTGCATATTCGTCTTGATATACTTCTTGCACTATTTGAAATTTTTCTTTAATGAAAAACACATTTTTTCTAGCGGCGATTCTGGATATTTTGGCATCGATTTGCTTATCGCCTATTTCGCTAACAATTTTCATAACCACAGCAATTTGACCTTCGGTTGGAGCATTATTAACAAGCCATTCAAAAATTTTAGTAGCATTAGTTTTATCGCCCGACATAGCCAAAATATAAGCAATTTGTGCCCCACGAGATTGCGACATTTTTAGCATATCTCTTTCGGTAATATCGGGGCTTTTAGGCAAAATAATGTCTTTTTCTGAACCAACCGGATCAAGGGTTCGATGCTTATGAATAGCAAGCTGGCCATAAAAAAAAGTAGGATAATTAGTGCCTTCTTTATAAAATTTGAGAGCTTTTTCTTTGTCTTCTAGCTCTTCATAAGCCATACCAAGCCAATATAATGCCCTAGACACAGTAACTGGCATAGTTACATTTTTATGCAAAGCAGAAAAATGTGGCAACGAAGTTTTTGGCTGTTGCAAAAAGCGAAGAGCCACCCAACCAGCGGTCCATTCTGCCTCCCAAAAATCAGAAGAAGAAGTTGGTAAATTATGAAGACTAATAATGGTGTAAGCCTTTTTATATTGTTGTTTCTTTAACATTTCTCTGCCATAAAGCCTTCTTAACGACCACCATTTTTCGGGTTTTTGAGTTGTGGGAAGCTCTAACAATAAATCAATTAGTTCTTCGATTTTATCTTGCGATTTAAGCCATACAATTCTTTTATAAGAAAGAAGTTCGTTGTTGCGAAGTTTTCTCGGAATGCTGGTGATGATGCTGTCAATATATTTGGGGTTTTCAGTAATTTTTAAGATGCCGTTAAAAAGATTTTGATGATCGGGATTGATAAATTTAAAAATTCTGGTAGCATCTTGCATTTTGCCGTCCCAAAGCAATCGCTCAATTCTTTCAATATAGTCAGATTCGTGCAAAACATTTTTATATTTAGCTAAAAAAGCCTCTTCTTGACCCAAAGAAAAATCTTCTTTAATCCAAATTTGAGCAATGCGATTTTGAATATTAAATTTTTGTTCGGTTTTTTGTTGTTCGGTAAGTTGCGAGCGAATAATAGAATCGATTTCGGATTCGACAGTAAAAATTTTTGAATCAGCGGTGCCAGGCGGATTGATAGCAAAATAATATTTTGATATCTCATAATCAACATTGCCAGTCATGGCAACTTTTTCGACATTTCTTTTGAGTTGATTAATATTAGGAAGATAGGGATTGTCTAGCACGAAACCAGAAATATCGGTAAAAGAAATGTTGCGGTTTTCAATATTTCCGCTATATTTGTTCCAAAGCACAATATCAAACACCGCCGAAGCTAAGCTAGTTTCTTGGTTTTTGCTTTGTTTTTGCAATTGAGAAGCAAGTTGCACGGCGGTGTCAAAATTTTTGCTTTGCAGTGCTTCATTAATTTTTTTTACCGTTTCAACTTGACTTTTTGAAAATTTTTGCCAAAGACGATCGGTAGAAAATTCGGACTCTTTTTTGGCATAAACATTGCTTAGATTGCCGAATAAAAACAACACAAACCACAAAATAAAAGGCAAGTTTCGCCAAGCACTAGAAAATATTTTGATAGTGAAGTTTGAGATTGTTGTTTTTTTCATTTTGATGCTATTTTAGCATTAAGCAAGTAAAAACAAACCCTCAACCTCAACCGAAGCACCAAAAGGCAACGAACCCGCACCAACAGCAACTCTAACATGTTTGCCAGCCTCGCCAAAAACTTGACAAATTAAATCAGAAGCACCATTTGCTACTGCAGAATGTTGAGTAAAATCGGCATCGGCATTAACAAAAATTGTTAATTTTAAACATCTTGCCACTAAATTTAAATTACCGCTACAAGCTTTTTTTAGCTGAGCAAGTAAATTTATGGTGCATAAACCAGCGGCTTCTTTTGCCTGCTCAATGTTTATTTGCGAACCAACTTTGCCTGTAAATTTAATTTTACCATCTTCTACTGGCAATTGCCCAGAAATAGATATTTGTTGTTGATAACTTACAAAACTTACATAATTGGCAACGGGCGAAGTGGCCTCTGGCAACACAATGCCTAATTGCGAAATTTTTTGCTCAAAGTTGGACATATTTTTAAAAAATTAAAGTTAATGATAGTTTTAAATTTTTTTTAGGGACGGATAGTAAATTTTTCTAGCTCTAAACTACTTGCTTTGTTGATAAAAAGCCTATGATTAGGTTCAAAACCTAACAAAGCCAAATAAATATCGGTAAGCACCGGCTTATATTTAAAATAACTATGCCCCAAGCCTGTTAAGTTGTTGTCGATGTTGGTGACATTAACAACATCAAGGCTCGGATCGTTAATTTTTAGACATTCTCCTAGTCGATGATTGTTGTTGGTGATTTTTGAAGCGGCAAGAGCTTTGTCGTTTTGCGAACAATATAAGGTTATGCGATTTGCCAAAGGCTTGATGACAGCAAGATTTTGTTGAAACAAACTCACTTCATAGTCGGGGGCAAGCAAAAATAATTCTTGCATAATTTGACCAGAATTTGCCACCAAATTAGAGTTGGCCGAATTTATATTTTGAGTAGCAATTTGTTGATTAGTTTGCTGAGCAGTTTTTTGCCCAAGTTGTTGCCCAAGTTGTTGCCCAAGTTGTTGCCCAAGTTGTTGCCCAAGTTGTTGCATAGCAGTAAGCACAATTTGATGCCCCATAGAATGCACAATAAAATTAGCCTTAATATTTTTCGCTTGCATTTCTTGCAAAAATTCGATAAACATATTAATTGAGCCAATGGCATTGATTTTGTTGATTTGATAAGTTTTTTGTAGCATTACCTCGTCAAAACCCTCGCCAACCGAACCAGCAGGCCAACTAAACACAAGCACAGGACCTTGATATTTTAAATCGTAAGCCAATTGACCCGCCCTTAGCACCGCCTCTTCATATTTGGTGTTAAAACCATGCACATAAACCAAAGGAGTTGCTTTGCTGGCTTGCAGTTTGGCAAAAAATTGCTGTTTATCAAAAGAGTTTGCCTGCAATGCTTTTAAGCTATTGTTAACATTGTTTTCGTTGGCAATAATTTCGCCAACCGTTCTTCTGCCCGAAGCCAAAACTAAACAAGAGCCATATTTGGTTTGATTATGCAAATCGTTGCCAAAATCGGCATTAGAACAGCCAAAATTGGCGGTTTTTTGTTGACGATTAGTAATAACAAAAACTTCTATTTTTGCAGGACCATCGAATTTATTAATAAAAACAGAATTAAAAATTGGCTTTAAAACCGCTTGTAATTCGGCAGTGCTTTGATAGTTTTTGGCTTGCAAATCAACAGCGGGCAAAGGTTGTTGCGAAACATTTTTAGAGTTATTTTTGGCACAAGAAAACAACACAAAAAACACCAAACAAAACAAGATTTTTTTAACTAACATAAGATTTTATAAAAGTGATAAAGGGCATAAAAATTATAAAATCAACAAGTTTGTTAGTCAAGCAAGAATTGGCATTGCAATCTACCACAATTTCATTATGCCAAGATTGACAGAATAACTATCATAAAATGGATTATTGCCAGATAACCTTTTTGTATAGCCCAATTGATAGGCGGTTTCTGTGCTATGATTATAAATTAACGATAAATTTAGCATATTATTGGCGGTTTTTGCCACTTCAAAGTTTTTATAAGTATTGTTTAGGTGATTTTGTTTATGGTTGGCGGTTTGCACATTCCAATTAATATTATCTTGCACCAGCACTTGAAAACTATCGCTAAGAGCATAGTTGCCAATAAGATTTAACTTAATTTCATTAAAAGGATTATGAAATCTTTGCCGATAAGCAAGCTCGGTTCTAAAAAAATAAGGAGTAGATTTTCTAACAACATTGCCAATGAGACGATCTTTAAAATTATAGAGTTGGATCAGCCTAATTTCGTAATCGTATTGATTTTTATTTGGCATTAAAGCCATATTTTTTTCTGGATTATAAACATTTGGCAATTTAAAAGCATTTTGCACAACTAAACCAAAATTGTTTTTACTAAAAAATTTATAGCGATGAAAAATTTCTGGACCAAACAAGGCATATCTTCCATCATTGTTTGGCGAATTGATTTTGGCAACATTAAAAGAACCACCAAAAGAGGTTTGCTTTGAATAAATTAGCTCATTAAAAGAATAGAGGTTTTGTTTTACATAGTGATTGTTAAATGCCTTGCCGTCGCTTTGCTGAAATTGCAGGTTGCTTTGTATTTCGGTGGCAAAACATTGATGAAAATTGGCAACAAAAATTAATAGCAGAAAAAAAATTATTTTTTTCATAAATTACAGATATTAAAAGATTGTTCGTTAAAAATATTCTTGACTTGGCAAAATTTTAAAATAACCTTATGAAAAATACAACCACTTAAAGGCTCTGTTGCTACAATAGTTTCTTAAAAATCAAAATATTTATTTAAATATGGATTCAGCTTTAGCATTGCTCATATTTTTGCCTTTAATTGAAATATTTAGTAGCAATCTCGCAAAAAATCATCATAAAATCTACTTATTTTTTATTCTTTTTCTTGCCAGTTTTAGCCTTGTTCTTAGCTACAATCTTAACATCAGTTCACTTCATCGCCGGTTAAGTAAATCAACAATGGCACCAGTTTCTGTAAAGCGCCTTTCACTATGAAAATCGCCATTATTATTGCTATTAGTTTTGCAATTTGTATGAGTGTTTTTATTAATCAAATTATTAGTTTTTTTCATCAATATGTCTAGCATCAATCTTAAACAAAATGTTGTCTCAGGTTTATCTGTTTCCTTGATTGCCCTACCCCTCTGCTTGGCAATTGCCAATGCCTCAAATTTTCCGATTCTAGCAGGCATTATCACCGCCATCATTGGTGGCTTGTTGGTTTCCAGAATTAGCGGATCTTTTCTTGCTATCAACGGCCCGGCCGCCGGCATGATTGTTATTGTGCTTGATTGTGTCGAAAGATTGGGCAAAGGCGATGTTATGCTCGGCTACAAAGCAACTTTGGGGGCAATTGTGGTGGCGGCCATTTTGCAAATTATCACTGGCTTTACCAAATTGCCAAACCTGATGCGAAAATTTCCCGAAGAAGTAATTAGAGGCATGATGGTGGCAATTGGCATCATCATCATTATCAAGCAGGCATTTATTATTTTTGCCTACCAACCGCCCAAACATAGCTTGGTGCAACTGATTTTAGATTTACCAAAAGCTTTTTTAGGTATGAAAATTGAGGTTTTTGCCATTAGTATTGGAGTTGTTGCCTTTATTATTTTTTGGCAAAAAAAAGTTAAGTGCGGTTTTTTTAGCAAAATACCTGTTTATTTATTAACAATTTTGCTATTTTCTGTGCTGGCATTTTTTTTAGACATCAACAACAACAATCATTATTTAATCAACAGCTTTTCTAACCCCGCCAAATCTTTATTTATCAATATTCCAAATTCATTTTTATCGGCATTTTCTTTGCCAAATTTTGCACAGTTTTTTAGTTTTGAGTTTTTGGTGTCGGTTTTCGCCATTTATGCCGTTGCTAGCATCGAAACAGTGTTGTCGGCTATTGCGGTTGACAAACTCGATCCACAAAACCGCACCACCAATTTGCGAAAAGATCTCAAAGCCATTGGTTGTGGCAATTTAGTGTGCGGGCTGGTTGGAGGCTTGCCGATGATAACCGAAATTATCAGATCTTCTGCCAACATCAAATATGGGGCCAGCAACTCTTGGTCTAATTTTTTTCACGGATTATTTTTGCTGTTGTTTGTGCTGTTTTTTGCTAGTTTCATCAACTTTATACCGCTGTGTGTTTTGGCATCAATTTTAATGATAATTGGGGTAAATTTAATCAATTTTCCTCTCATCAAAAAAATGTATGTAGAATCGAAAAGCTCTTTGTTTGTCATTTTAACAGTAGTTGCTTTCACCATCGCCACCGATTTATTGATTGGAGTTTTTTCTGGGCTATTAGTTTATTGGATTTTAGAAAAATCAAAAAAACACTAATCGGTAGCAGTTCTCGGATATTCCCCTTATGCAGAAGGGGAATTAATCCCTACTGCAACCACTCTAAAATTTGGTGGGCGAATTTTTGATTAAAAAAATTATTACCGGCAAGCCTGTTGACAACAAGTTGCTTCACTCTAGGAATAAATTTTAAATATTGATTTTTACCATCTCGCAAAGCTAGTCTGGCAAAAATACCCAATATTTTGAGATTTCTTTGTAGCGACAACACCTGATAATCGACATCAAAAGAAGCCTGATGATAACCGCTTTCTTGCAAAAAATATTGATATAAATCTGCCTTGTTTTGTTCTCCCACATCTCTTCTGGCATCTTCAAGCAACGAAACCAAATCGTAAGCAACCGAACCGATAAGAGCATCTTGAAAATCAAGCAAGCCAACTTCTGGGCTGTTTTGTTTGCCAATTAACATTAAATTGTCAACATGATAATCTCGCAACACCAAGCACTGTTTCTGTTTGTTGAGTTTGTCGAATAATTTTAGCAACTCGTTTTTATAAAAAGCTTTTTGTGTTAAAGTTGCTGGTTTTTTTTGCCACAGCAAATACCAGTCAATAAACAACCAAGCTTCTTGCAACAAAACTTGATTATTATAATTATTTATGCTCGGCAAAGTGGCTAGTTTTTGCAGATCAATCAGCACCAAACAGGCTTTTTGATAAAGAGCAAATTCAAGAGAAACATCTTGTTGCAAAGCCTTATTAAAACTAATATCGCCAAAATCTTGCAACAACAAAAAGCCCTCTTGCTCTTGATAGGCAAAAATTTTTGGAGCAAAAAAATTATTTTCCGTTAAAAAATTGGCAATTTTCATAAACGGTTGCGGATTTTCATAGCCAACCGGGGCAAACATCAGCACATAAGCACTGTCACCACTCAACACCCGATAATAAGAACGAAACGAAGCATCGCCAGCAATTTTGATGATTTGTGGTTGCAAGATGTGGTGCAAAGCAAGAAAATTAACAACCTTAGTTAAATTTGGCTCAATCATAATTTGGGTGTTTTTTTGGCACTGTTGCATCCCAAATTTGTTTTAATTTTTTGCTAGTTTTGAGAAGAAATTTTAGTTATTTTTAGCTTCATATTAAGCATATTAAGCTAAAAATAGGTAAAATTTATACCAAAAATGGCAAATAAAGTAAAATAAATTTGGAATGCAACAGTGCCGTTTGATTTGATCTTAAAAAAACAATCATTAAAACACATCAATTTTTAAAGACAAGGCAAAATTAACTTTTTTCGCTGGTAATGCTAGAGAAAAAATATTAAAGCAATATGGGACTGTTGCATCACTAATTATATCGGACTTTATTTGCCATTTTTGGATGATAAAATTGTTTAGTTGCGCTAACGCAACAACACGATTTCAACAGTTGTGCTAACGCAACAACACGATTTCAACAGTTGTGCTAACGCAACAACACGATTTCAACAGTTGTGCTAACGCAACAACACGATTTTAACAGTTGTGCTAACGCAACAACACGATTTTAACAGTTGTGCTAACGCAACAACACGATTTTAACAGTTGTGCTAACGCAACAACACGATTTTAACAGTTGTGCTAACGCAACAACACGATATGCTTAATATGAAGCTAAAAGTAGCTAAAATTTCTATGTGAAAACATAGCAAAAAATTAAAACAAATTAGTGATGCAACAATCCCATATCTATTTTTTAATAAGGCACTGGGCCCATTTTAAAAACTCAATCAATTTCTTGTATGTAACCTGAAGAAAATGACTCACCTTCACCGTTCGTTATTGACGGCGCAGGAGGTGCTAGTTTTATATTATTTGGCTCTGGATAATCCATTCCCCTCAAATAAACTCCAGTTGCCAGAAAGCCTCCAACTCCAGCTGCGACAACTGGAAGAATTGGGATTGATTTTATAAAACCCGCTAAACCAGCAACTCCTTGTGTTGCAGCAATAACTAGAGGACTATGAGCAAAGGCATTAACACCAGTAGTTACAGCATGAGCTGGTGCACTATTAACAACGGCACCAGCAACAGAAGAGACATGACTGCCAACGGTACCAGCAAGATGAGTAACATCGTGTGCAAATTGACTATTGGCAATGAACTGTCCAGCATTAGTATTATAAAAAAAAGTTGCCGCTTCTCTGCCCCATTCTGCAAAATGATGTTCTAAATCTAGTTTTTTTAATCCTGCAAAAATACCACCAAGACTTGCAATGCTTTTATAAAAATTAAGAACATCCAATCCTTTTTCTTGAAGAGTTCTGTCTTTTGTTAATAAATAATTTGTTGTTTGTTTTTTATTTTTAGCAACATCTTCTAAAAATGTTTTTAAATTATCGTTACATTTTGGATGATGACTAGCCCAATGTTCACATTCATTAAATAAATCTTTATAATTTTGTAAACTATCTTCTGAGCCTAATTTTTTATAAAAATCAGTAGAATTTTTGCATTTATCAGTAGAATTTTCGCATTCATCAAAAGATAATGATTGTAGTTTTGTAAGAAAATTTTCTTGTCTTGTTTTTGCAATAGATTCAGCATTTTTTAGAGCATTTAAGGTTTCTGTTTTTAATTGTTCAGTTCGGTTTTCATTATGTTTTTTATCAAGTATTTCATACTTGATTCTGGCCATTTGCTGATCTGTAAAAGTAAAAGAACCTGAAGATTTGTAATCATTAACTTTTATTAATATACTACCTAGAGTAACTGTTTTGTTAAAAACCATCTCACCTGATAAAAATTTTTCTATAAAAAAGATATCGCTCTCTTTTATCTTAGTATCATTTTCAATAGTATCATTTTCAAATTTAGATTCAAATTCAGATTTTTTTTTGCATAAAAATTCTGTTAAACTGTTTATTTTCTCGCTATTATTAGATTCTGGCGATGATAATTCTAATAATTTTTTTAAATTCGTTAAATCTTCTAAATCTTGAGCCGTAAGTTGTTGTTTATCTATTTTTGTAAAAACATAAGGTTCTATTTCTTCTTGAATTTCATCTAAAAATTGAGCATAATATTCTGTTTTTAATTTATCATAATTGCCTAAAGTAACTGGTATTCTTCCTATTCCAACATCAAAAACCTTCCTACGATCTGCATGCTGTACATACAAAACAGCATCATTAATATCGCCACTTCTTTGTCCTGGAACTAGTGGTTGATAATTTCTATCAACAACCCCGTAACCCAAATCGTCAGTTGCAACAAAACCTAATCCAGCAAATATACAAGATGTTGGAAATAATGCTAAAACACCATTTGTTAATGCTGCACCAATAGTATCATCAAATACGTTAATGCCAATTATTTTTTCTACAAAACTTTGCTCGGCTTTTAATTGAGAGCAAGAAGTTGCTCTAGCTTCCCTTAGAGATTCCAATACTAATGATAATGTTATTTTTTGTTCATTAAGAGAAGGTTTCTCTTGAGCTTGTTTAGCATCAATAGATGAATCTGTGATATAGTTTTTATGTAAACTAAATAATTTTAATTGAGCATCACTAAGGTTTGGATCTCCACCAACACTAGAAAGAACACTAATTAACAATTCTTTTGTTTGTTGTGCATTTGTTAGATCCGAATTCGGCATAAAAAAAATAACATTAATAAAAATATGTTAAAATGAATATGTTTTTGGCATTTTATTTTATTTGATTTAGTTTTCAAGTGTTTTTATGAAATTTTTTATTTGTCAAGTATTTTTAAAACTGTCGTAAATTCAATTTTCTAAAAATTTTATCTGTAAAAAATCTTTGAGAACTCGCCACTTACTTGGCTTAAACCCAACCATTCTAACCTCACTCCATTAACAACGAGGTGTCGCCATAAGAGTAAAAGCGGTAGTGGTGGTTGATGGCATGGCGGTAGATATCAACAGCATTTTGCTTGCCAACAAAAGCCGAAATTAACATAAAAAGTGTTGATTTCGGCAAGTGAAAGTTGGTAAGCAAGCCGTCGACTATCTTAAATTGATAGGGCGGGTAAATAAAAATATCGGTGCTTTCGCTTTTTGCTTGCAAACTACCGTGCTTGCTTGCCACCGCTTCAAGCACTCGCAGTGCGGTGGTGCCAACCGCAATAATTTTTCGCCCTTCTTTTTTGGCTAAATTAATAATATCGGCGGTTTCTTGGCTCAACACAAAGCTTTCGTGATGCATTTGATGGTCGACAATTTTGCTGGTTTTTACAGGCAAAAAAGTGCCCGCCCCCACATTTAGGGTAACAAAAGTTTGAGTGATATTTTTTTGTTTTAATGTATCTAAAATTTCTTGGTTAAAATGCAAGCCAGCCGTTGGTGCGGCAACCGCCATGCCGTTTTTGGCATAGATCGTTTGATAGTTTTGGCTATCTCGTTCGCTGGTTTTTTTGATGTAGGGTGGCAGAGGCATTGACCCGAACAATTCTAGCTTTTCTAGCAATTTGTCATTAGGGCAAGAGAATTGCAAGGTAAGAAAATTGCTGTTTTTTGCCAAAACGGTAGCAGAAAAATTGTCGCCGATCTGCAATAAATCGCCCACCTGCACTTTTTTTAGGGGTTTTGCCAATGCGGTCCAGCAAGAATTTTGTTGAAAATCGTTGCTAATTTGTTGATTGAGATTAAAATTTAAAATTGCTTGATTTCTTGCAATCGTGGCGGTAAGCTTTGCCTTAATTACTTTGGCATCGTTAAACACCAAAACACAATTTTGTGGCAAAAAATTAACCAAATTTTTTACTGTGGCATCAACAATTTTTTGTTGGCAAAACACCAGCATTTTAGTGTTTGCCTTGCTTGGCGAGGGCTCTTGAGCAATCAAATGTGGCGGTAAATCAAAATCAAAATCGCAAGTCAACATATGGAAAATAAAACAAACTTTGGTTTTAAAATTGTCGATTCTATCAATAAATCTCATTTAGTGCAAGCAATTTTTTCGGCGGTTGCTCCTAAATATGATTTAATGAACGATCTAATGAGTGCCGGCATTCATCGCCTCTGGAAAAACACCATGATTAACCATCTTAATTTTACTCAACATAAAAATATACTCGATCTAGCCTCGGGCACAGGCGACATTGCCCTAAAAATCACCAAACAAGCCCAAAAAATTAGTGCCCAAAATTTTTCTATTAATTTTTCTATCACACTTTCTGATCTCAACCCAGAAATGCTCCAAATTGCCAAAGCTAAAGCGATTGATGGCAATTTATTTCGGCACCTTGATTTTGTTGTTGCCAATGGCGAAAATTTGCCGTTTGCCGACGATAGTTTCGATGCAGTAACTGTTGCTTTTGGTTTGCGAAACTTTACCAACCTTGGCTTGGGCTTGTCTGAAATTTACCGAGTTTTAAAACCGCAGGGCAAATTTATTTGCCTTGAATTTTCTAAAATCAACGATTTGTGGCTACAAAAACTCTACGATTTATATTCGTTTAAAATTATTCCCAAAATTGGCGGGTTGGTGCTAAACGATGTTGATTCCTACCAATATTTAGTAGAAAGTATTAGGGTTTTTCCAGATCAAGAAAATTTTTTGCAATTAATTAATCAAGCAGGTTTTGTTAATAGTGGTTACCAAAATTTATCTTGCGGTGTTGCCTGCTTGCATTATGGCTATAAAAACTAACCGCAAAAATAATGGGTTAAAACCTCTTGTTTCAAAAAATTGAATTTTTTTTAAACTATAATTTTTTATTTGTTAAATATGAAAAATACAGAATTAAAAATCCTAATCCTAGAAGAAATAAATAAGAAGTTAAATCAAACACCATCGAAAGATAATATTAACAACATCTTTTAGATAGATTTTGCTAAAATGAGTAAACTTAAAAAAATAAACACAACATGAACAACAGTTCTAACCCGCTAATTAAGCCACCAAAAGGCTATAATAACATTTCCATAAATAAATATTGCACTTCGATCTAATCACCCTCCCGCTTTACGGGAGGGTCGAACTGCCATCGGCAGTTCGGGGAGGGGTCAAAAAACCATATCACAAACTCAAATTCTAGTTTTGTTGATAATATTATTTACCCCTCCCCGAAGGCTTCGCCTTCGACCCTCCCTCAAGGGGAGGGTGATTTAGATCGAGAACTGCAAAGGCAAATATGGTTTTCTGACCCCCTCCCGTAAAGCGGGAGGGTGATTAGATCGAAGTGCAATATTTATTTATGGAAATGGTATAAAATTAATTTTAAAAAAATATGACAACAATCAATCAAAACGAAGTAGATAAATTTTCGGCCATGGCCAGCGACTGGTGGAACGAAAACGGCAAATTCAAGCCCCTGCACCGCTTCAACCCTGCGCGAGTCCAGTTTATCAGCCAACATTTGGCAAAACACTTTCAGCTTAACACTAATCAACAGCAGTTTTTAAGAGGTTTAAGCCTCATCGACATTGGCTGTGGCGGTGGTTTGGTGGCAGAACCGATGGCAACTTTGGGGGCAGAAGTTTTGGCGATCGATGCCTCGGCAACCAACATTGAAGTTGCCAAAATTCATGCCAAGCAAAGCAATTTAACCATCAATTACCAACAAGGAACGGCAGAAAAAATCGCCCAAGAAGGCTTGCAATTTGATGTGGTTTTGGCTCTTGAAATTATTGAACATGTCGAAAATGTTGAATTGTTTTTGCAAGCCTGCTCTGCCTTGCTAAAACCTGGTGGCATTTTGTTTGTTGCCACTATCAATCGCAATTTAAAATCGTTGCTTTTGGCAAAATTTGGGGTAGAATATGTGCTTCGGTGGTTGCCAATTGGCACTCATCACTGGCATAAATTTTTAAAACCATCCGAAATTACCAATATTGCCAGCAAATTTAACTTAAACTTGCATCATTTACAAGGCTTTACCTACCATATTTTTAACAACACTTGGCAAGAAAGCAACAACATCGACATTAACTATTGTTTATCATTTACCAAATAATTTTATGACTATTTTTTTTCACACCAACGATTTGCCAAATCACTTTACCGCCAGCAGTGCGGTTGCCATCGATAGCGAAACCATGGGCTTAAACATTTTTCGCGATCGCCTTTGTGTGTTGCAATTTAGCAACGGCGACGGCTCGGCTCACCTGGTGCAGTTTGAGTGGGGCAACAACTATGCTTGCCCTAACATCAAGGCTTTGCTTGTTAACCAACAGGTGCAAAAAATATTTCATTATGCTCGGTTTGATTTGGCTTGCTTGCAACACTATTTGGAGGTAGAAACTCAAAATATTTACTGCACCAAAATTGCCTCAAAACTAGTGCGAACCTATACCGAATCGCACGGCTTAAAAAGTTTGTGCGAAGAATTGTTGGGGGTGGAGCTTTCTAAAAAACAACAAAGTTCTGATTGGGGCAACGAAACCATTTCACGAAAACAGCAAGAATATGCCGCTCACGATGTGCTGTATTTGCATCAACTTCAACAAAAACTCACTGCCATGCTAAAACGAGAAGGGCGATACGAATATTTTGTGGAATGCCTAAAATTTTTACCAACAAGAATCAAGCTTGATTTGGCAGGCTTTGAAACAACCGATATTTTTGCTCATTAAACTTATGTTTTCTCATAATATTTCAGAATATGGGGTTGCCGAATTTTCGCAAGCCATCAAAAAACAAATCGAAACTACTTTCGAATATGTTATCATCAAGGGCGAAATTACGGGCTACAAACCGCACGGTAGCGGGCATTTTTATTTCAATCTCAAAGAAAACGATTGTGTTTTAAATGCAGTGTGTTTTAAGGGCAAAGCAAACAAAATCAATTTTGCTTTTGAAAACGGCTTACAAGTTCGAGCAACAGGCAAAATCAGCACCTATGGCGGTAGATCGCAATATCAGATTAATGTTGATAGCATTGAGCTTGATGGGGTTGGCGCGATGATGCTTTCGGTAGAAAAACTCAAACAAAAACTCACCGCCGAAGGCTTGTTTGAAGACAAACACAAAAAACCGATTCCGTTTTTTTCAAACCTAATTGGCATCATCACCTCGGCAACTGGGGCAGTGATTTTAGATATGCAAAATCGCATTGCCGATCGCTTTCCAACCAGCATTATACTATATCCAAGCTTGGTGCAGGGCAGTGAAGCGGCCAACCAAGTGCTGGCGGGAGTGCAATATTTTAGCAGTCTCACTTGCAACAAGCCCGATCTGTTAATTATTGCCAGAGGCGGTGGCTCTTTTGAAGATCTAATGCCTTTTAACGACGAAAATTTAATTAGGGCGGTTTTTGCTTGCGACATTCCTGTGATTTCGGCAATTGGCCACGAAAGCGATTTTACTTTGCTTGATTATGTTGCCGACAAACGAGCACCAACTCCCACAGCGGCGGCCGAATTTGCCACCCCAGTAAAAGCAGATTTACAGCAAAAATTGTTAGTAAAACAACAAAGACTGCAACAAATAAGTGCTAATTATTTAATGCAACAGCAACAAAAAATGGCAATTTTGTCTAAATCTTTACCCGATCTTGCCCGATTTTTAGCCGATAAATGCAGTTTTTTACAAAATTTATGCGAAAAACAGCAAATAATTGTTAAAAACCACTTAATTAGCCAACAAAACAAGCTCAATGCTTGCAAAATTCCGAATCTTGACAATATTTTTAGCAATTTACAACAACAAACCCAACATTTACAACAGCAAATCAGCAGTAAATTGGTTAACATTTTACAGCAAAAACACACTCAACTTGCCAAACTTTCTGTCGACAAAACCAAGATTATGCTTTGTCTTGAACAGTTTCAACAAAAATTAAATAACCAGCAAAAACAACTCGCTCAAAAACTGGCTTTTTACCTAGACAAACAACATAATTTGTTAACAAAAATCAAGGCCATACTCACTTCTTATCACTATGAAAATGTGCTAAACAGAGGCTTTGCCATTATTTATAATCAACAAAAACAACCAATCACCAACATCAAAACCGCCCAACAAGAAAAAAACCTGATCATCAAAATGCAAGATGGCGAAATTTTGGTGCAAAACCGCGATTAAACGGCAAAAATGGTATTATACCATTTCCATAAATAAATACCGCACTTCGATCTAATCACCCTCCCCTTGAGGGAGGGTCGAAACTACAAAGTAGTTTCGGGGAGGGGTCAGAAGACTGCATCACAACATCGATTTTGCATAATGATTTTTTAACCCCCCACGAAGCTAGCAAGCTAGCTTCTGCTCCCCCGTAAAGCGGGGGAGCGATTAGATCGAGGTAATATTATCGCCCTAGAATGCGGTATTTAAATGCGATATTTATTTGTGTAAATGGTATAATACCATTTCGATCTAAATTACCTGCACTCAAAGAATGGGGCATTTAGATAGAAGTATGGTTTTAATTAGTTGAAATGGTATTAATTAAAATTTCTAGCAACAGCGGTTGCAGTTTCGCCATTTTTGTTTTCTTTTTTCGGCTAAAAATTGTTGTTTAGTTGGTTTGCAACATTCTTTGTGGTGTTTTAAAAATTGTTGATAGGCAAAATCGCCGTTAATATAGTTGATTACTAGTTTGATAAAGCAATAAATTTGTATAATTTTTTTAGTCAAAACCATAGAGATTTTCTTTTTTAACCCAACCTTCTTCGTTGTTGATGCTAATTAAACAAATAGTTTCTTGGCATTTTTTGTATTCACCAATCACAAAGTTTTCAAGAAAAAATAAAATTTTTGAATTGCTATTGTTTTTTTTATACATCGCCACATTTTGAGTAGCATTTATTACCATTAAGTGCTTTTTTTTTGTGATTAAACCTTGCGAAATCCAACCCTTTTCGTTTTGATAATCTTGTATTTCAAGCCAATTGTCGTATTCGCTAACCACCAAAACAGGAATATTTTTATTTTGAAAAGTAAATTTAATTGGATAATGATGCCCGGGGCCCGATCGCACATTGGTTTCGTTGCCGCGAAGTGAGGCGAAATATTTTACTTCTTGAATTGTGGCAGTGGCAAGTGCGGTTTTTACAAAAACAATTAACAAAATAAAAAACCAAGCAAGAAATTTCATATTAAAAAAGCTATTTAGGTTTTTTATTGATGTTTTTTTTACAATGATAAGCAACTGCACCTTGTTTAATGTTGGTTTGTTTGCTTCTTGCAATCGCCAAATCACCTTTTGGCAGATTTTGGGTAATCACCGAGCCCGCGGCAATAACAGTGTTGCTTTCGATAACCACAGGGGCAATTAAGCAAGAGTTGGAGCCAACAAAAACCTCGTCGCCAATAGTGGTGGTAGATTTTTGATAGCCATCGTAGTTGCAAGTAATTGTGCCCGCCCCGATGTTGGTTTTGTTGCCAATAACGGCATCGCCCACATAACTTAGGTGATTTACTTGGCTATTTTTGCCGATAGTGCTGTTTTTTATTTCAACGAAATTGCCAATTTTTGCTTGTTGCTCAATGATAGAATTTGGCCTGATTCTGGCAAAAGGCCCCACCGTTGCTTGCGATTTTACCACAACTCCTTGCAGATGCGAAAACGATTTAATTTCAACTTGCGACTCAATAACAACATTAGTGCCAATAACCACAAACGGATGCAAAACAACATCAGAAGCAATTTTGGCATCGTAGGCAATATAGGTGTTTTTTGGCATCAAAATGGTAACCCCATTTTCTTGCAGAGTTTTTTTGAGTTGTTTTTGGTGGATTTTTTCAACCATTGCCAATTCAACCCTAGAATTTACCCCCAAAACCTCTTCTTTGGCAACTGGCAAATGTTGACAAGTTAAATTTTGTTGATTGGCAATAGCAATTAAATCGGTGAGATAATATTCGCCTGCCTTGTTGTGATTGTTCACTTTGGCGAGCAAACTTGGCAACAATTCGCCATCAATTGCCATTACCCCCGAGTTGCACAAAGTGATTTCGTGCTGTTGAGGAGTGCAATCTTTGTGTTCGATGATTTGTAAAACTTGTTCTTGATTTTGTGGGTTGGTGAGAAGCCTGCCGTATTGATGAGGGTTTTGTTGGCGAAAACTCAACACCGCAAGAGTGGCAGAAGAAAGTTTTGCCAACATTAACAGCAAAGTTTGGCTAGTGATAAGCGGAGTGTCGGCATATAGCACCAAAACTTGCTTGGCAGGTTTTTTGGCAAGCTCAGGCAAGGCAGATGAAACCGCATGAGCAGTGCCTAATTGCTGTTCTTGCAACACAAAAACCAAAGGAAGATGGCTGAATTCGGCCAAAATTTGTTGCTGATAAGCAAGTAAATGTTGCGAACAAACCAAAATCACCTGCTTGGGAGAAAGTTTAGACACCTGATCAAGCACCAGATAAAGCATCGACCGATAAGAAAGTTGATGCATAACTTTTGGTAGCGATGATTTCATTCTGGTGCCTTTACCTGCAGCCAAAACAACCACCGCCAGTTGATTTTGCGACATCGATAATGTATTAGTTTTTGTTGGTATCAACCAATTTATTTTTGCCAATCCACGGCATCATTTCGCGAAGTTTGGTGCCAACCGCCTCAATAGAATGCTGTTTGCCTTGTTGCCTTAGTGCTTCAAAATGCTTTTTGCCAGTTTTGTTTTCGAGCATAAACTCTTCAACAAATTTGCCCGATTGAATTTCGGTTAAGATTTTTTTCATTTCGGCTTTTACCGCAGAAGTGATAACCCTAGGGCCACGAGTGAGATCGCCATATTCGGCAGTGTTAGAGATAGAATATCGCATATTGGCAATGCCACCTTCGTAAAGTAAATCGACGATTAATTTTAGTTCGTGCAAGCACTCAAAATAGGCCATTTCTGGTGCATAACCAGCTTCGGTGAGAGTTTCAAAACCTGCCTGAATTAAGGCAGTAGCCCCACCGCATAAAACTGCTTGTTCGCCAAATAAATCAGTTTCGCATTCTTCTTTGAAAGTTGTTTCGATAATGCCCGATCTGCCACCGCCAACCGCCGAAGCATAAGAAAGAGCGATTTCTAGAGCTTGACCCGATGGATTTTGAGCAACAGCAACCAAGCACGGCACCCCGCCACCTTTTGTATATTCGCCTCGCACAGTGTGACCAGGGCCTTTTGGGGCAATCATAAACACATTAAGATCGGGTCTTGGCTTGATTAAACCAAAATGAATATTTAAACCATGAGCAAAAACCAAAGAAGCACCTTGTTTTAAGTTGATGGCTAAATCGTTTTGATAAATTTCGGCTTGAAATTCGTCTGGAGTGAGAACCATCACTAAATCGGCCCATTTGGCAGCTTCTTGGTTTGAAACCACTTCAAAATTAGCTTGTTTCGCTTTGGCAATAGAATTCGAGCCTTCTTTTAGGGCGATTTTAAGTTGAGCAACCCCGCTGTCTCGCAGATTTTGAGCATGAGCATGAGCTTGCGAACCATAGCCAATAATGGCAACTTTTAGATTTTTAATGATATCAAGATTGGCATTTTTGTCATAATAAACTTGCATAAAAAAATAGAAAATTAGTTAAAAGTGATAATGAAAAACTATTGTAAAGCAACGAGTTTTATTGTCAACAAAAACAAAACAGCAGATTGAATTTGATAATTAAAGAGAACTGTTTCATCGCTAATTTGCATTAGTTTTTTTTGCTAGTTTTGAATTTATACCAAAAATCGCAAATAAAGCGAAATGCAATTAGTGATGCAACAATTTTATTATGTAACAGTTTTATTGCAAGCTAGATAATCTCTAATTGCAACTAAATATTTTTAAAATTCGCAACTATTAGCTAGCGCGATCCCTGCCACTTTGCAAATTTCGATTCTTAATCCCCCTTCTTTTCATTCTTGCCACTGCCTCTGCAACATTGTCTCTAGGCTTTGAACCAGGGTTTGAACTAGATGCAGGTTGTTCTTGCCCTGACAGAGGTGCATCATGGAAACCCGGATGAGTTAGTCCCGGTGGAGGCCTATGTCCGCCAAACCTTTCAAATACAGACGGATACGGATGAGGTAGTCCTGGTGGGGGCATGAATAATGGAGATTGTGCTTCTTTTTTTTGTGATAAAAATAATTCGCTATTGTTTAAAAATTTTTCAATCTCTTTTTTGCATTCATCTGAACTATCAAGATTGCTCGAATAATTCTCAAATGTCTCTTTCAACTTTTCAGAATAATCTTCTGGCACCCCTTCTTGTTGATTGCCAGCAAGGTTGCGACAATTAAAAATTAAAGATAATTCAGCATAATTTAATCGATCTTTACTTGTAAGATGATTGATGATAAGTAGCGCAAATTCTTCTTTATTTTCTGGAGCAAGCCTATCTAAAAAATTTTCTTTTACTAATGGTATTGTGCTAAATAAATATTTTTGTTGCCCAAGAAGTTGATTAAGTCGCTCTCTATCTTGTGATTGTCTGGCTTGTTTTATCTTGCCTTCTAATTGTTGAAGCACCTCTAAAGCGAAATGTGGATTTTCTTTTAACTCATCTCTAGCATATTGCAAAGCCTCAACACTTTGTTCCGTTGCTGCTAAAACTATTGCTCTATCCCCTATTAAATTATGGTAAGTATGTTTCAAAGCCAAGCCATTTTGCCTCACCGCTGCTAAAGCTATTGCTCCTATCACCTCTTAAATTATAGTCAGCATGTTTCAAAGCCAAACCATTTTGCCTGACCGCTGCTAAAGCTATTTCTCTATCTCTTCTTAAATTATCTTCAGCATGTTTCAAAGCCAAGCCATTTTGCCTCACCGCTACTAAAACCGCAATTCTATCTGCTTTGAAATTTTCAGAAGCATGTTGCAAAATCAAGCCATTTTTACCCAATAAGTCTAACATGAACCTTCGATCTGTCACGAGATCTTCTCGAGCATATTGCAAAGCCCTACCACCACTTTGCACCGCAGCTATAGAAACACATTCTGCATCTTCCTTAAATGGCCTTCTAGCATCTTGTAAAGCCATCCCATTTCTTTCAAATGCGTCTAGCACGAAACTTTTTAGATCTTTTAAATCTGAGTAAACCAATCGAAAAACACGAGAATCTTTTTCTATTGCTTTTAATATTGTTTCTGAAGGTAATCGGTCGTTTTTTTTCAAACCATCGATAACAAGCTGCATAGATCTCCACCAGCCCTTCGATGACGGTGTTGCCCCATCCCCAATTGCTCCTAAAATTAAATCTTTATCTTTTCTCAAGCTATCACCAAGATATTTTAAAGCATGCCAATCTATCTGCACAGCTTGCGACATAAAATCTCTATCGTTTCTTAGACTTTCATCAGCTAATTCTAAAGGACAACGACCTTCTTTTGGCAATTCAGAAGGGTTACGTTCAACAGAATATTTTTTAAGTGCCTCTAAAAGTAATTTTTTATATAATTCTTCATCTCCTCTCAAGTGATCCAAACTGAAAATAACGAACCAATTTTGCTGCACTGTTGCTAAAGCTTCGTCTTTATCAATCCTCCAATCATTAGAACTGCCTGGTCTGCCTCTCATACTTATTTACCTCGATATTTTAATTTATTAGTTTTTTAAAAATGTAATTTGCATTCTAATAAAATAATGTTTTTATAAAAAAAATAATTAACAAAATTATATTAAAAACAAATATAATTTGTCATAAGTTTATTTTTTTTATTTGGTCGCATGATACTATTTCCAAAATCAAATATTTATCAACATCATCTTCTAACCCCGCAACAAGAAAGTAGTGAAACAAAAGCTCGCCAAAGCGATGATGATGGATTGTTATTTTCTTCAGATTTGTTATTTTCTTTCTCCTTTATTATAAGAGAAAGTAAAGTTAATGACTCCATCATTTGATTTGCAAGAGTCATTTTATTAAGCTTGCTTGTATTTTGTGAAAAACAACACCATAAATCACCTTGCTTCGCCTGTCTAAGATCGGCAACAGATGATGCTTGAATTGCAAATCGCCTCCCACCATTCTCAAAGTTTTGAACAAATGCTTTAAGAGCACCATAGTTTTCATTGGTGGTTGCCCTAAATACATGCCCATTATTATCTTTTGACAATTGCGATGAAGATATGACAGTTATAGTTTCATCCTTTTCATTTTTATATTCAGTGGCAATAATATTATCTACTATATTATGTTTAACAATTTTATAACCTTCATTCTCCAAGATTGCACGAAAAATTTCTAATTCTGAAGATAGTTGATATTCTAACATCATAGCTTCATGCTTTTTTTTGGCTATAAGTTGATTAAGTTTTTTTATATCATTACTATCTAATGCTCCTTCTAATTCACTCTCATCTGGTATTTCTGCCTTTTTAATCGCTTCTCTTAATTTTGTCTTTAGTGATGGTAAGTTGACATCTAATTGTTTTAATGGCCCAGATAAATCATTATATTTCTGATAATCGCTAGGAAATGCAGGTTTTTGTTCACTTGATGATTTTGTTATGAAATTTTCTAATTCTTGTTTTTTTTCACCAATAAATTTTTTATATTGTTCTTTAATTTTTTCTATATCTTCTAATTTACTATCTTGTTTGATTTTTTTTATCTTTTCTTCTAATTCATCATCTGTAAGCAAAACAAGAGAATCTGCTTCAAAAAAAACTTTTTCCATATATTTCTTGTCATGTTCAAAGTCTCCTGTTAAAGCTGCAGGATTCAATACCAAAGCTCTGAGTATCTCTATATTTTTTTCTCTTGATTCTGCACTTGATTTCAAATATTCTATTCTTTTTTCAAGACTTTCTATGAATTTGTGTTCTTTATTTTTAATAAATTCTCCATCTGGACTTCCACATTGCCTAGCACCAACAACAAAAAGGTTTTTAATGCTGGTTGGTAAACCTGTAAATCTTTTATGCATCGCTGAACCACCGCCACCAAGACCAACAAAGCCAATATTTAATGGTGATGTTAATTTACCAGAATCAGGAGGCGTGGCAAAAATACTTGAAATTTCTGGCAAAAAAGAGAGCGAATCCCCTGTCATATCAGCCCTTTCTTTTGATCCCCTTATTTTCAATTGAAATGATTTTGATAATTCTTCTAATTCTGTTGATGTTAATTTTGCAATTTCTAAATCAAAATTTCTGGAAAGTGTATATGATTCTTGCGAATTTACAACTAATTTTTTCTGCAAAAGAAAGTTTTTAACTTCCTCAAATGCTTGATATTTCTCATTTTCTTTGTTAGCAAAATTTTTATACTCATTATTATTAAAAACCTCACAAAAGTAATATTCAAATACTTTTTTAAGAAAATCTTTTGGCTGAAAAATTTGTTGTTGCATTGAACTTTCTTTTGTTGGCATATGGTTGCTTTATAACTTGATATTAAAAAAATATATTTTATATTCAACAAAAATAATAAGAAATTCTATAAATTATTTAATTTTCCATTTGTTTAGCAAATATCTCTCTATCAGCATTCTTTCTCTTACTTTTATAGCTCGGTTAAAAATCAAGATTTCGCCAATATAGCCATTAAAAGAGGTGCCGATTTCGAGATATCTGCTTAAATTGGTGTTGATTTGGCTCGTGGTGGCTTGGGTCGCTTCTAGTTTGCCATTGATAAAAAAACTCGAAGAATTGCCATTTTTAATAGCCGAAATAAGTTGCGGTTTTGCCAAATAAGATTGACTGGCATAAGTTTTAGTGATTCTATCGGAGCTATTAAAATTGCCAAAATCAAAATAAAAAATATTATTGTAATAAGCATTTAGCATAATTCTTTCTCCTGCATTTTCTGTGGTTTGGGTGCTAGAATTGATGGTGAAAGTGGCTAAATTGCTTGATTTAACATTTTGCACCACAAAAATGCTAATTTCGTTTTGATCGGCAAGAATGTTAGTTGGCAAATTTTCTGTTCTTAAAAAATCGTTACCATCAAAATAAAGTGCTGGCAAATTATTGATAGCAGAAACATAATATTTAGGGCGATTAGTTAAATTATCGGCAAGTAGATTTAACCTTGCCGAATAAACTTTTTGCAAGTTAACATCTTGCCACCAGCCTACGGTTTGCTTATCGGATATGTCGGGCAAAAAACTAGTGCCAGCCACATTATCAACTTTAAAAGAATTTAAAGCGGTAGTATCGAGCCACAAAGCGATGTTTTCAATTTTTAAAACACCGCTAGATTTGGTAATTTTTTGAGCAGAAATTAAAGATGCCTTGCTCACAAGATTGTTGTAATTGCTAATGCCAGCAAGCAAAATGCCTAAAATTAGCACCACAATAGAAAGTTGAACCAAAGAGAAGGCTTGTTTATTTCGTTTTAACATATTTTTATTGCTATTTAATTCTCCATTTTTTTAATAAATACTGCTCAACTTTTATTCTTTCTTTATCGGCAAGGCTGTGGTTAAAAACCAAAACTTCACCTAACCAACCTTTAAAATTTGCACCAATTCTAATTCTCATATTGCTAGCAATGCCAAAATCACCATCGCCAATTGCAGAGTTATCGCTTGCAGTGTGAAGCAGATTGCCGTTAAGATATAGCATAATATTGTTAGCTGTTTTAACACCTGTAAGCATTTGCAATTGTTTTTGTTGAAATGAATTTCGGCTTGCTGTGACAATATTGTTAAATTTCATAGTCATGTTAGTAGAATTATAGCCAAAATTAACCACATCATTCGTGCCAAAACTAATAATTGAGTTGCCAGCAGAAGAATTATCAAACATCACAACCACAAAAATTGTGGCTTGATTTTGCAAAAAAACATCGGCTAGCACCAGATTTTGGTTTACTTCATTAGTAAATTCTAAAAAGTTCGTGCTACTTCCTGCAAAATAAAGCAAAGGCAAGCCGTTAATCACATCTTCTTTATATTGCGGTTGATTTGCTTGGTTTGTTTGTTTTAGATCGAATTTTTTTGTGACTGGTTTGAGTGGCGAAATATCTTTCCAACGAATAATTTTTGCATTATTTTCTATTTTACCGCTAGATTCTACAGAGCTAGCAAAAGAGCTTTCGAGCCATAAAGAGAGGCTTTCTATTGTGTTGACTTCGGAATTGGTGGTAAGTTTTTGAGCTGTTGCAACACTGGCATCGCTAATTAACGAAGTGCCGTTTAAAATGCCCGCCATCAACAAAGAGACAATTAGCAAAACAATTGCTATTTCTACAATAGAAAAAGCTCGATGTTTTTTATATTTGTTAAGATGAATTTTTGGCAACATTTTTGGCAACATTTTTTGGCAAAATAAATTACTAGATTTTTGATTTTAACAAAAATATAATATTGATGTAAAGATATTTTATGAAAAATTCTGTTATCATTTCATTTTTTAATATTCTTCTAAATTTATATGGCAAAACATAGCACACAAGAAATACCTAATCTTGTCTTTATGGCACAACAAGATGGTTTTTTAGGCATAGAAGAGCAATATTTAAGCCATCCAAATCAAGCAAAAGTGGTGGTTATTCCTTTTGGTTTAGAAAATTCGGTAAGCTACAAAGGTGGCACAAAAAATGGCCCCAAAGCCATTATTAAAGCCTCTCACCAAGCCGAATTATTTGACGAAGAATTTTGGTGCGAACCTTTCCGCCAATATGGGGTGCAAACTTTGCAAGAAGTGTCTATCGATACCACCAGCATTCCCAATGCTTTAGATCAATTAGCCAGCATCACCAAGCAGGTGCTTGATCTAGGCAAATTCCCACTAATTTTAGGTGGCGAACATTCTATTACCGCCGGTAGCATTCGCCCTTTTGTTGAAAAATATCCAGACTTGGCAATTTTGCATTTCGATGCCCATGCCGATCTTCGCGATGGCTATAACGGCGAGCACTTTTCGCATGCTTCGGCCCTTCGCAGAGTAATGGATCACCCAATTTCAACCTTGGTTTCCTGCGGTATTCGCAACATTTCTGCTTCAGAAATTCCCTACCTCGAAGCAAATCGCCAACGAATTCATATGCATTTTGCCAAAGATCTCAAAAATTGGCAGGTCGAAAAAATTATTCAACCTTTGGTAAATTCTTTAAAAAACCGCCCTGTGTTTGTCACTTTCGATATTGACGGCTTTGATTCTAGCCTTATGCAAGCCACAGGCACCCCCGAACCAGGTGGAATGTTTTGGTATGATGCCATCAACATTATCAAGGCAACCGCGAAAGTTGCCAACATTGTGGGGGCAGATGTGGTAGAATTGGCACCGCAAAAAGCCCTGCACTCTTGCGATTTTCTTACCGCAAAATTGTGCTACAAAATTTTATCTTATGCCCTAGCCAAGCCACAAAATGCCCAAATAAATAATGAATGATTACAGCAAATACACCATAGACGGCATTTTTATCGACAAAGGTCAATCGCAAAGAATTAACCTTGACATGGGCAAAATGCACGATTTTATTCCACTCAATATGCCTATCGAGGTAATTCGGGGCAAAAAAGATGGACCAACTTTATTTGTGAGTGCCACCATTCATGGCGACGAAATCAATGGCATTGAAATCATCAAAAGATTATTAAGTTTTTTGCATAAAATCAAAATAAACGGTATGTTAATTGCCATTCCTATCGTTAATGTTTTTGGTTTTAGTCAGCATTCGCGATATTTGCCCGACAATCGCGATTTAAACCGTTGCTTTCCAGGCCTAAAAAACGGCTCTTTGGCATCGCAACTAGCCTATAAATTTATGCAAGAAATTGTCTTAAAATCCGATTACGGCATCGATATTCACACCGGCTCTGGCAACAGATTTAACTACCCACAAATTCGCACCAACATTCGAAACTCAACCAATTTATCGTTGGCAAAAAAATTTAATGCCCCCATCATTCTCAACTCCAACCTTCGCGATGGCTCGCTAAGAAGCGCGGTTTCGCAACTCAAAATGCCCATCTTGCTTTACGAAGCAGGGGAAAGACTAAAATTCGACGAAGAAAGCATTGAAATTGGGGTCAACGGCATTTTAAAAATTATGAAAAAAATAAAAATGCTCAACAAAACCCCCGAAACTTATGGTCATCAACAAAATTTGGCTCCTTTTATTGCCAAATCTAGCTCTTGGCTTCGGGCAACGCAAAGCGGTATTTTTACCAGCCTAGTAAAACCCGGTGAACACATTCAAAAAGATCAAGTGGTTGGGCACATTTCTAACCAGTTTGGCGAAAACCGAGTTGCTGTGCAAAGCAATTTTACAGGAATTGTTATTGGTTTGTTGCTCTGCCCCTTGGTAAACAAAGGCGATGCCTTGCTACACATCGCCACTATGCAACAACAAACAGTCAAAAACCAACTAGAAGAGCTGGTGGTTTTCGGCCAAGATTGAGATGCGGTTTTTATTTAAATAGCAAGAAAAGCAAAGAAGAAGCAAAAATATGGCTCCGCTTAGTGTATGTGTTCCGAACTGACAGGAAAGAAGAAGTTATTAATTTTGGATTGGCTCAGGCTGGAAATGTAAGACTTTAATTAAGCATGCTTTTTTTTGGGTATGAATCCTGTTTGGGATTAATTATCAATTTTATTCTAAAACTTTAAAACAAGATTCTTTCAGATAGTTTTGTGTCCAAGATAGAATAAATAATGAGAACACTCCCAGAATATCAATCAGAAAGAGATTTAATTGCCAAAGAAGGTGAGGAAATTAGATCTGAAATTACTGCTATCAAAATACAGGGTCAGGATACTGAGCAATTAGATAAAAAAGTTTTAAGTTTTTTATCAAAATTAATAAATCATGAGCAAAAATATAAAAATCAAGAAACTCCAGAATTAAGAAAGAAAAATTTATATAATATAGCTAGAACTGTTGCTCTTCTTTTAAAAAACCTAAAAAGAGAATATGAAAAGAATTTTGGTCAAAAGCAACAAGATGGGCTTTTTTATGATATAGAATTTTTAGTTTCAATTTTTAACTGACCATTTTCTTCAAAAACAACATATTCCACGCCAGTTTTTGGATCTTTTGTTTCAAATTTTATCGATAATTTTTGATCGTTTTCTTTCGAGGATTTCACAATTCTAAATCCTGCGTGCTGAAAGAAATGAGGTCTAAAATGATATCTGGAATAAATTGAAGCCAAATTGCCGGTGCTAAAAAATGATGATCCAGCTATTATTTTATGATTGCCGTCAAAACACGGGGCAGAAAAATCTGTATAATAATGAAAATAATTTTGATGAAAATCATTTTTATAATAAAATTAATCAGGCATTAAAAAATCTTACTATTAGCGCCAGAATCAAACCTGAATTTTGGGCAAATCAATGGGAATATGAGTCAGATTTTTAAGTCTCTAACGTTAATAATGTTTTGCAAGATTACGATAAATTATTGAATAATTTAAACAAAATATTTGCGCCCCAAACTCCTATTTTCCAACCCATATTATATGACTGGCAAAAAACTAATACAGAAAAATCTGTTCATATTCCCAATTCTGTAAAAATAAATTTAAGTCTTTGGAGAGAAGATAAAAACCTTTTGGTTGATAAAAATTTTGCCTATTTTTTGCAAAATCTTTTAATTGAAAATTCAATAAATAATCTGATATTTTTTATACCAAATCAAGCCGCTCTTGACCGCATTTTTGTTAAAGACGAATATGATCTTTGCGAGGAATTATCAAGCCCCAATAATATTTCTGGCGGCAATCAAGGAAGTATCGCCTACTATTTGGAATTAGATAAAAAAAACAAACCCAATATCGTCGATGGTTTTTTTAATGATGAAAAAAATAATTGGCATGAAAGACCCAGAATTGATTTCAGGCTTGCTTCATCGAGCCCTAATTACAATATTTATTTACACACATTTTTTGTGATGATAATTGCCCTTGAAGCCGTTTTAAAATATCAACAAAACAACCAAACTACAGCAATTAGTAATTCTTACAACATACCAAGAATTTTTGCTGATGATGCTTTAGATAGCGTAGAATCAAGGTATGAGAAAGGAAATTTTTTTGAAGAAAAACTAAATTTCTTTAAAGAAAATCTCAACGAAGAGTAATTTTTGTTTCTTGCTAAAAATTTTGAATTAATAAAATTCTCTCTAGATAATTTTATAAAATCTTGTAACATTATTATCTAAGCTTTCTTAATCCATTTTTAATTTCATATTTTGACAAAAGAAAAAAATTTTAATAAAGCATCGCGCTTAAAAACATATTTTACTTACGCAGGATCGCTGCCTTTTTTAGCTTGCGCTCTATTGTTATACGCCAATTTTCATTTTATTCCAATTCTCGGAAGTGTAGAAAAAATCATTAGCATATATGGTTTGGTTATCGCCTCTTTTGTTGCTGGAAGCCATTGGGGTCAACATTTAGGTTTTTGCAATAAATGGTCATATTACCTGCCAATTTCTAGTAATATAAATGCTATTTTTCTGTGGTTTTCATATCTTTTATTTCCTTTTAAATATTTTTTAATTGTCTTGATAATCAGTTTTTTGGTTTTGTTATTTATCGATAAAAAAATGCTTTATGAGAAAATAATTACCAAAGAATATTTTCACATTCGCTTTGCGGTAACTCTCGCGGTTGTTTCATCACTAATTATTTCAAATATTTACTCATGATTAATATCGCCATAATAGGAGCTGGTTTAGCTGGATTAACGGCGGCTAATATTCTTAAAAATAACGCTAATATAACTTTGTTTGAAAAATCTCGCGGTGTGGGCGGAAGAATTGCCACGAGGCGCTCTGAGCCTTATTTTTTTGATCATGGAGCACAATTTTTTAAGGCGAGAAGCGCCGAATTTAAAGACTTCATTAACCCAATGATTAAGCAAGGAATTATTCAAACTTGGAATGCTCGTTTTGTGGAATTTGAAAATAGAAAAATTACAACAAGACGCAATTGGGATTTTGATTATCAAATTGCTCAAAAAGATGCAGTCAAAAAAAAATAATAAATAATATGATAACAGTATTTTTTGATGGAAAATGTGGATTATGTTCCAAAGAAATCAGCCACTATCGCAAAATTGCCCCAGATGGAATATTTATTTGGCAAGATATCACAAAATCTGCGGATGATCTAAAGGCAAATGGAATAAGTCTTTCTGAGGGTTTAAAACTTTTGCATGCCAAAGATATTGATGGAAAATTTTATGTTGGTGTTGATGCTTTTATACTTATCTGGAAACAACTAAAAAGATGGCGCTTATTGGCAATTTTTGTGTCATTGCCAATAATCAAACAAATCATAAATTTTGCGTATAAAATTTTTGCCAACTGGCGTTTTAAAAGGCTAAAACATTGTCAGTTAGCAGCAAAACAAGACTCATTATGAAATTATTAGCGATCACATTATTATTAACAATTTTTGCAAACAGCAGTAATGGCAGATGAAAAAGTAAAAAACATATTAGGCGCAAAACTTCAATTTTGCTGCACTGATCCTATGGCTGGTTTTTTTAGAGATGGTTATTGCAAAACCAATATGATGGATCAAGGCACGCATGTTGTGTGCGCAATTGTGACAGATGAATTTCTTAAATTTACAAAATCAAAAGGCAATGATTTGACCACACCAAGACCTGAACATAGATTCCCTGGATTAAAAGCTGGTGACGGCTGGTGTTTGTGCGCAATGCGCTGGAAAGAGGCTTATAAAGCTGGAGTTGCGCCACCAATCAAGGTTAAAATCAACACATGAAAAGGCGTTTAATTATATTTCAAAAAGCACATTAGAAAAATTTAAAATTGATTAAATGCAAATACTTAAACACCGCTTTTCTGATAAATGCAAACATAGAAAATGAATAAGAATCAGATCATTGAAAATTACGGCGCAAAAAATATTACGATTTCAGACGATATGATTGGCTGGGTGCGTTCTAATCACGCAGGAGAAACTGTTGCGGTTTGGATATATTTGGGTGCAAGCTGTGCTTTTTGGTCAAAAAAAATCAGAGAAATGGCCGCCGAGCATCGACAAACTGAGCTTCATCATTTGATAGTTATGGAACATATCGTTGCAAAACATAGAAGAAGTAATCTTATTTTTTTGTGGAAAATAATGGCTTTTGGTTTGGGTTTTTTGCCATCAATATTTGGCTATAGAGCCTCTTGCATAACAATTAAAGCGGTATTATAATCATCAAATTGAGTATCTAAAAACAACCAATAATAACCAAGATTTATTGGCTGTTTTGCAAAAATGTTGTGCTGAGGAAGTTCACCATCAGCAAGATGCTTATGAGCGAATTGCGCATCAAAAAATAGGAATGATTGGACGATTTTGGTTTAAAATTGTTGGATCTGGATCAAATTTAGCTGTAAAAGCGGCAAAGAAATTTTAACAAAAAACTATGAATAAATCACTCGACACAATTCATCACACCGCCATACAAGTTAAGAATATTGCAACAGCAGTTTTTTGGTATAAAGAGCGTTTTGCCTGTGAAATTGAATATCAGGACGAGAGCTGGGCAATGATAAAATTTGCCAACACTTCACTTGCTTTGGTTCTTCCAAACCAACATCCGTATCATTTTGCTATTGTTGCTGAAGATCTTGCGCCTTATGGCGATGCGGTTTTACATCGCGATGGAACAAGTTCGGTTTATATTAAAGACCAAGATGGTAATAATGTTGAAATGCTTAAACTGCCAAATAATTAAAGTTTTAAGACTGGTTTTTTGACAACATAATTTCAAAAGATAGAAAAAACATCTCAGATTTTTATCAACAAATATCTCGCAAAGAAGATTCCAAACTTTCAAACTTAAATTTATATCCACTTTCTAATAATCTTTTTGGTAAAACCTTTTGACCTTTTAATAGCAAGGATTCGCCCATCTGTCCAAATAAAATTTTAACAGCAAATTCGGGCATATTGAAAAAAGTTGGGCGATGTAAAATTTTTCCTAAAGTTTTAGTGAATTGATAATTTGTAACTGGGTTTGGAGCTGTTAAATTGAACACTCCAGCAAGTTCTGGGTTTTTGATTAAGAAATTTATTGCCGATACAGCATCATCAATATGCACAAAAGACATAAATTGATTGCCACTACCAATTTTTCCTCCAAGCGCTAATTTAAAAGGTGGAAGCATTTTTGCCAAAGCTCCGCCGTTTTGTCCAAGCACAATTCCAAACCTGGTTAAGCAAACTCTCACCCCAAAATCACTGGCTTTATTTGCCGTAAATTCCCATTTTTTGCAAAGATCAACCGTAAATTCATCGCCCGATTTTGAATTTTCATCCAACTCTTCATCACCTCTGGAACCATAAAAACCAATAGCAGAAGCACTGATTAAAGTTTTTGGTTTGGTTTTTAGAGTAGCAATTAATTGAATAATATTTTGGGTTGTTTCAATTCTGCTATTCAGTAAAATTTCCTGCTGTTTGGCGCTCCATCTTTTGTTGGCAATTGGCTCTCCCGCAAGGTTGATGATGCTATCAATAATTTCATCATTAGAAATTTCCAACAAGATAGAAACCGCCCTTACCTTGCCAAAAAACAATTTTTCCACTTTATTTTTATCTCGACTCAAAACAGTAATTTTCTGCTTTGATTCCAGCAAATTAGCAATTAATTTTTGCCCAACAAATCCAGTTCCGCCAGTGATTAGATAGTTCATATTATTTAATTTTAGGTTGTAAATTTGAAAGCCCGCCATCAATGCCAATTGCTTGTCCCGTAATAAAACTCGCCTGATCGCTAAGCAAAAATAACACCATATTTGCCACATCCTCAGCTTCGCCAATTCTGCCCAAAGCGTGCATTGCGGTGGAAAACTTTAAAGCGTTTTCGTTGCCTGTAATTTTTGATGTGAGTTTGGTTTTAGTGAGTCCGGGAGCCACAACATTAAAACGCAAATTTTGAGATGCGTAAGTTGCAGAGGCAGATTTTGCTAAAGAAATAATTCCACCTTTTGCCGCAGCGATTGCTTCGTGATTGGCGATTCCTTGCATTGCGGCGGCGGACGAAATTAGAACCACCGAGCCACCATTTTTTAAATATTTTCCAGCGGATTTTACAACTGAAAAAGCGGTGGTTAAATTGGCTTCAATGGTTGAGGAATATTCTTCAAAACTGGTTAAATGCGCTGGTTTTAAAATGACTGATCCAGAAAAATTAGCAACGCCGTCAATATTTCCCAAAGCTTGTTTTGCTTGATCAAAAACCGCATCAGTCGCAGAAAAATCTGCCGCATTTAAAACTGCTCCATCGCAATTAAATTCACTTTTAAGTTCATTTAACCGATCCAAATTTCGCGCCGTAATAAAGATATTTTTGCCTTGCTCCTTCAAGCCTTTAGCGGTTAAATAGCCAATATCGCTGGAGGCGGAAATGATTAGATAATTGTTCATAATTTTATAAAGATTAATATTAAATTTGTTAAAGAAAGACCAGTAATGGCGGTAAATGTTATCACCATTCCAAAAATTTGGAAACGAAAATTCTCATTTATTTGAGAAATACCATAAGCGTGAGATGCTCTGCCTATTGCAAATAAAATCCCTAATAAATTTAGCAAAACAAACCAAGCGCCATTATTTTCTGCGAGAAAAAATAAAATTAAGGTCAAAGGAACGGTTTCACAAAAATTACTTTGGGCTCTAATGGCTTTTTGTAAAATTAAATTATTACCGTCTCCAATACTGATTTTATTGGTTCGGCGAATTTTAATAATTCTGATGGTTAAGAATATGAATAGTAAGGATAGTATTGATGCGTAAATAGATGTTACTATCATTGTTTAAAGATTTATTTATTAAATTTTATCTGGTCGGAGCAATACAGTAAGAAAATTTTTACTAAAAAACAAAGATTATAATTATGTTGATCAACATGCGTAAAATAATTCCAATATTAATATTCTTAATCACTTTTAACTCATCTAGCGATGCTGCAAATATGACAATTTCAAATGCCTATCAATTTTCATTTACATCAATTGATGGTAAATCGATCAATTTATCAGATTTTAAAGGCAAGGTAATTTTGGTTGTCAATACTGCTTCAAAATGCGGTTTTACTCCTCAATATAAGCAGCTGCAAGAGTTGCATAAAAAATATAAAGACAGAGGTTTGGTTATAATTGGAGTTCCCTCAGCAGACTTTGCCAATCAAGAATTTAGCGAATTATCAGAAGTAAAAAAATTTACAGATAAAGAATTTTACATCACTTTTCCTTTAACTACAATTTCAAAAGTTAGCGGAAAAAATGCTGACCCATTTTATTTATGGGCAAATTTTCGAACCTTTCTTTAAAGAGGTGCGAAGCTAGAATATACCTTGCGAAAACCGTTTGATATGATGGTGAATTTGCACGACCTTGCGGATTGGCTCCTTGGGAGGGATTCGAACCCCCGACCAATTGGTTAACAGCCAACTGCTCTACCACTGAGCTACCAAGGAATGTGTAGAATTGTCAATATTTTAAAACACTTTTTTTTAAAAGCAAGCACGAAAATAAAATTTTTTACAAATTAATTTTAGAAGATTTTTATGCCATTTTAACTTAGAAACACTCCGATCTAAATTCCCCGCACCAAAGGAAGGGGTGGATTTTCGCATAAGTGCAAACTTATGCGAAAAGACCAAGGTAGTGTTGGGAGACGATCGTCGATGTTTTTTTTCAAAAGATCTTACCGTGTGTTGCCGACACTACCCCGGCACTTCGTGCCACCCCTTCTACAGAAGGGGAATATCCGAGAACTGGTTGCAAACACTACCCCCGCCCGCTATCGCTTGCACCCCTTCGTTAGTGCGGGGAATTCAGATCGAATGCGGTGTAATATTCCCCTTCCTGTGGAAGGGGAATATCCGAGATCTGCTTGTCGATTATTTCATTGCAGAAAAATTTTGTAGAGCTTGTTTTCGAGACAAATCTAAATCGACAATTTTGTGCGGGTAGGTTTCGCCCAAAACAACTTGGGCTTGCCTTAACAATTGTGGGCTGGCAAGCCACGGAGTGTAGAGATCTTTATCGGGCAGTTTTGCCAATTCTGGCACAAATTTGCGAATAAAATCTGCGGTTTGAAATTTTTCGCTTTGCAAAATGGGGTTGAAGATGCGAAAATAGGGTGCCGCATCGGCCCCGCTACCCGCCACCCACTGCCAGCTTGCCGAATTGCTGGCCAAATCGGCATCAAACAAACATTGCCAAAACCATTCTTCGCCATATCGCCAATCTATCAATAAATTTTTCACCAAAAAAGAGCCAACAATCATTCTTAAGCGATTATGCATATAACCAGTTTGCCAGAGTTGTCTCATACCAGCATCAACAATCGGAATGCCCGTTTTGCCTTGTTGCCATTTTTTGAGATGTTCTAAATTATTTTGCCAAGCAAAATTGTTGAATTTTGGCTGAAAATTATCAACAGGCAGGCTTGGAAAATGATGAAGCAAATAATAAGAAAACTCTCGCCAGCCCAATTCGCTTAAAAAGCACTGCAAATTTTCGTCGTTTTGATGGTTTTGGCAGGCAAAATGCCAAACTTGCTGAGGCGAAATTTCGCCAAATCGCAAATGAGGAGAAAGGGCAGAAACAAACTGAGCAGAAGAAGGCAAATTTCGCCCTTCTTTGTAGTTTTTTAGCCCGTTTTTGACAAAATCTGTTAATTTTTGCCAAGCAAATTGTTCGCCCACTTGCCAAGAACTAATTGTGCTTTGGTGCCAGTTTTTTTGAGGCAAAAGCCCTAGTTTATTAAGCGGAAGCGAGTTTTTATCAAGCAAAAAATTATCGTAAAAATCATAGTGCAAAGGCAGTCGCGGCTTGCTGTGTGGCAAGCAACCAGATCGATAAAAATGGCTAAACACTTTGTAATATTCTTGATTTTTGTTGAGAATTTCGGCAGGATTCCACAAAAGATAGGCATCTTTTAAACATTGAATTTGGCAATGATTTTTGATATTTTCTGCCACCAAATTTTGTTGCTCTTGTTGTTGACTTTGCGGTGCTTGGTTGTAATAAACCGTGGTGATGTGATGCTGTTTGATGAGTTGCAAAATTATTTCGCTTGGCTCGCCACAATAAAAATTAAGTTTGCCGTTCAGGCTTTTATTGAGAGAATTTAAGCTATGATGCAACCAAACCAAGCTTGCTTCGCCAAGTTTTCGGCTGTTTTTGGGTGGCGAAAAAATGTAAATTGGCAAAACTTGTTGATGTTGACAAGCCTTAATAAATGCCTCGTTGTCTTGCAGGCGAAGATCGGCAGTTAAATAGCCGGTGAACCACATTAAAGCATTAGTCATAATAAAAAAATTAATTTGCAATATTGATTTTATTATATTAGAATACTTTTTTGCTAAAATCAATTTTTAATTAAATCAATATGCGATATAGTGCAAATTTAAATATCATTTTAAAAGCCATCGAAAAAGCCTGCAAACACATTTCTCGAGATTTTGTTGAGTTAGAAAATTTGCAATCTAACCCCATATCTGCCAATAAATTTGCTGTTTCGTGCCAAGAAAAAGTTAAACAAATTTTGTTGAGCGAGTTTCAAAAATTTCGCCCAGATTTTAACATATTTTTTGATGAAAAAAATCAAATAGTTATCAGCCCAGATGCCGAATATTCTTTGGTTATCAAGGCAATTGATGGTTTGGCAAATTTGGCAAGAGCTAGTGCCGATTTTACCACCGCCATTGCATTGCGACACCGAAACAAAAATCAACAGCTCGAAACAATTGCAATGGCAATTGTCAAAAATATTGGCAACGAAATTTTTTATGCCGAAAAAGGCTTTGGAGCCTACCTAAACAACCGCCGACTCAGAGTGTCTAGGCGATCGGGCTCTGATGTTTTGTTTGCCTGCAACAATCTTGATTTTTTGCAAGAAAACTACCAGCAACTTCGCTGTTATGGTTGCCAAACTCTTGAAGTTGCCTATTTGGCCTCGGCAAGAATCGAAGAAATCCACTATTCTGCAAGCGACATCAACAACATCGAGCCGTTTTTTTTATTGGTCAAAGAAGCAGGAGCAAGCATCAACAAACAAGAAGACAGAATTATCATTGGTTGCTAGGCTCGGTTAATACCATTTTCCATCTTTAAATACATAAAAAGTTATTTATGTATTTAAAGATGGAAAATGGTATAATGCTGTTTACTTTTAACGATGCCATTTAGAGTTAGTTTAGTGCTATTGCAATGCTTACAATTTTTCATAATCTTTTATAAACTAAGGTTAAAAAACCTTAGTTTAAATAATTTAAATTTAAAAAGCTATACTTATCTACTAGTACCCGATATTCGTGGGCCATTTGGATTATTTGATGGGGTTGATAATTTTTTTAACAATTCCGCAACTTCTGTATGACCATTTTTAACCGCAAGCATCAAAGCAGTTTCACCTGTCTTTAATTTTGGATCAATATCAGCTCCTTTGTTTAATAATAATTCTACAACTTCTGTATGACCGTTTTTAGCGGCAAGCATCAAAGCAGTTTGACCTGTCTTTAATTGTAAATTAACATTAGCTTCTTTGTTTAATAATAATTCTACAACTTTTGTATGACCTTCTTGAGCGGCAAGCATCAAAGCAGTTTGACCTGTCTTTAATTGTAAATTAACATTAGCTTCTTTGTTTAATAATAATTCTACAACTTTTGTATGACCGTTTTGAGCGGCAAGCATCAAAGCAGTTTGACCTGTTGTCTTTAATTGTAAATTAACATTAGCTTCTTTGTTTAATAATAATTCTACAACTTTTGTATTACCACTGCAAGCGACAAGCATCAAGGCGGTAATGCCATCTTCATCTTGTAAATCAACATTAGCTCTTCTTTCTAACAATAATCTCACAACTTCTGTATGACCGCTTTGAACTGCAAATATCAAAGCAGTTTGATCTGTCTTTAATTGTAAATCAACATTAGCTCTTCTTTCTAACAATAATCTCACAACTTCTGTATGACCGACTTGAGCTGCAAGCATCAAAGCAGTTTCACCTTTCTTTAATTGTAAATTAACATTAGCTTCTTTGTTTAATAATAATTCTACAACTTTTGTATGACCTTCTTGAGCGGCAAGCATCAAAGCAGTTTGACCTGTCTTTAATTGTAAATTAACATTAGCTTCTTTGTTTAATAATAATTCTACAACTTTTGTATGACCTTCTTGAGCGGCAAGCATCAAAGCAGTTTGACCTGTTGTCTTTAATTTTGAATTAACATTAGCTTCTTTGTTTAATAATAATTCTACAACTTCTGTATGACCGTTTTGAGCGGCAAGCATCAAGGCGGTAATGCCATCTTCATCTTGTAAATCAACATTAGCTCTTCTTTCTAACAATAATCTCGCAACTTCTGTATGACCGTTTTTAGCGGCAAGCATCAAAGCAGTATAACTCTTTTCATTAACCGAATTAACATCAACCCCACATCCTAACAACACCTTCACCATCTCTAAACTGCCTTTAAAAGCCGCATCAATACACCAAGATTTTGTTTCTGCCGCAATACCCAAAGATTCTGTTTCTTTTTGGGATAATTTTAACAACAGAAGTTTTGCGATTTCATAAGAATTTCCATAAGAGCAGACCTTTAAACATGACATTAAATCTATTTTTTCTGAAAATTTTTCGTGATGTTTTTGTAAATATTGAAAAAGATATAAATAATTATTATGGCAACACGTTAAGCAACACATTTGAAAACGAGCATCTTCACAATCAAGAACTGTTGCTCGACTGGTAAATGCCGTCTTTATTAATGTGTCAAATTCTTCAGTGTTTTCTATAAATTTTTTATTTTGTAAAAGAAGGTTATTTGCTATATATAATATCTCATCAGGTCGCATATCAAAAGCTCCTAATGCTGCAAAAAAATCGCTAGATAAAAAACATTTGTGCTTATATTTAGTTTTTAGTAATTCTGCAACATATGTTTTGGCGATCTTTAACAGATAAGAATCAAGGTTTGATCTAGATTTTTGTCTGCATATTTTGAATGTCTCGTCTAAAAAAACATCCCATTGTTCTTCTTCAATATTTCGATAAAATAGATCTATTAATTTTTGCTCTGCTTCTGCTATTTTTCCGGCTTCTTCTAAAGCTAAATCTCCTGCATCATTTTTCTGTTTTATGAACCTTGGTTTTTTTCGTGTATTTATTGGCATTTCTCCTTGAGAAGAAGTGCTTGCATCTGTTGTTGGCATTTTTTCTTCATCATCACAACCATAAAGCAACTTAAATGGATTTCTTGGTCCTGCTTGAATTGGCTTTTGTGCTCGTATTTGCTCTTTTAAGAGAGTTTTTTCTTGCACAACAACTTCATTTTGGTTGATTTCTTTTGCAAGATTATTTATTTTTTGTGCCTCATTTTGATTTTGTGATAAATAATCAGCAAAATCTATGTTGCCATGTTTTAAACATAAAAATCCGTTAGAATTATTGATTAAATATGCATCTCTTAGATCGTCTTTTTCTTTATCTGTATGAGAACTGCCATCGCATTCAACACAATATTGAGAAATTAACTCACCTTTTTTATTAATAATTTTTATTACCACATCAGCTGTGCCAGCTGGTTCTTTGCTATAATTTCCATCTTGATTTTTTTTAAAAACTATCCCTTCTTTTTCAATTAAAACAGAGTCTATATTTATAAATTTTTGCTTAAAATAATTGGCAAGATCTGTTTGAAATTGATTTTGCTTTGCTGTGCTTTTTGATATTAAATGTACAAATTTTGTTAATTGTTTTTGACTATTTTCATCTGAAGAAATAGATATAGAATCTGCCTTTCTTAATTGTTGCTTGATTAATTTAACAATATCAATTTTTAATTCTCTTGATTGATCATCGTCTTTATGAAGAAGTGTTTCTTGAAGAAATAAATTAAGGTTTGGTAAAATTTCTAAAAATTGTTTATGGAACTTCTTTTTAAGTTCTGCATCTTGGTTTTTTGAAAGAAAAGATAAAATTATTTTAGCTTTTTTTAGCAATTCCAATTGCGAAGTTGGCCGAGCTATCTCTAGCATATGTTAATATAAATTTAATTAAAAAGATTAATATATTATAATATCATTCTTAAATCACAAATAATTTTATTAAAAATTATACTATATCATTTTAACTTTTTAATTGATCTAAATTCTCCTTCTTGTAAAAAGAGAATTTCAGTGTTTTATTACAAATCACTTGCAAGCAACAATTATAATAACTAAAATATTGCTATCATATTATTTAAACACTATTTTGTAGTTTTATGTCAGAAAATTTTACACCAGAATCGCCAGAACTTATAGAGCAATTTTATACTTTGCCGTTGCGAGATGTGGTGATGTTTCCGCAAATGGTAACCACTATTTTAGTGGGCAGAGAAAAATCTATTAATGCGGTTTATCATGCTCAAAAGCAAAAAAAATCAATTTTTGTGATTGCTCAAATCAATCCAGATACCGACGATTTCACCAACAAAAACCTATATCCGCACGGCACGATCTGCTCTATTATTGAAACCATCAAAACTCCAGACGGCACTTTAAAAGTTATTTTAAAAGGGGTTCAAAAAGCAAAATTAATCAATGTTATTGAAAATGAAGAAAGTTTTCTTGCCGAAGCTTTGCCAAACCACCAAGAAACCAGCCTCAAAATTGGCAAAAACAGCACCTTGGCTTTAATTAAAGGTTTGGTCGAAAGCTTTGCTCAATATTCACAATTTAACAAAAAAGTAACGGCCGAAATATTAATTAGCATTGCCAAAACAAAATCTGCCGAAGAAGTTTGCTATGCCATCACCCCTTTTTTAAACTGCCCGTTGTCCGAAAAACAAGTCATATTAAGCGAAGAAAATCTCGAAAAACAGCTCTATAAAGTTTTACAAATTCTTAAAACCGAAATAGAAATTGGCAAAACCGAAGAAAAAATCGCCAAAAAAATACAAGAAAAATTCACCAAACATCAAAAAGAAATCTATCTTTCTGAGCAAATCAAAAACATCAAAAAAGAATTAGGGCAAGACGACGAAATTGAAATGTTAGAACTCAAAAATAAAATTAACAAACTGCCCAAAGAAGCCAAAAAAAAGTGCCTGCACGAATATGCTAAACTCGAAAAAATGAGTTCCTATTCTTCCGAATCAACAGTGGTGAGAAACTATCTCGATTTAGTGGTGTCGTTGCCTTGGCAAAAAATTTCAAAATTAACCAACGATCTTATCAAAGCCAAAGAAATTCTTGACAAACATCACTACGGTTTAGACAAAATCAAAGAAAGAATACTCGAATTTATTGCAGTGCAGTTAAAAACCAGTAACACTAAGGGACCTATTTTATGCCTAGTTGGGGCACCTGGTGTGGGCAAAACTTCGTTGGCTAAATCTATCGCCGAAAGTGTCAATCGCAAATATGTAAAAATTTCTTTAGGCGGAGTAAAAGATGAGTCAGAAATTCGCGGGCATCGCAAAACCTATATTGGCTCAATGCCGGGGCGAATTATTCAATCAATGAAAAAAGCCGAAACCAATAATCCGCTAATTTTGCTTGATGAAATCGATAAAATGTCGGGCGATTTTCGTGGCGACCCAGCTTCGGCAATGCTTGAAGTGCTCGATCCCGAGCAAAACAGCCATTTTTCTGATCACTATCTTGAGCTAGATTACGATTTATCAAAGGTAATGTTTGTGGCAACCGCCAACAGTTTGGCAGGCATTCCTATGGCACTTCGCGACAGAATGGAAATTATCAAACTTTCTGGCTACACCGAACTAGAAAAAATTCATATTGCCAAGCAACATCTTATTGCCAAACAAATCAAAGAAAACGGCTTAAATAATAAAGAGCTAACAATCGATGACGATGCCATTCTCACCATTATTCGCAACTACACTTTTGAAGCAGGGGTGCGAAATCTTAATCGAGAAATCGAAAAAATCGCCCGAAAAGTGGTAAAAATGTTGGTAACTAAACAAATTAAAAAAGCAGATGTCAAAGCCGAGCAAATTGTCAATTATTTAGGGGTGCAAAAAAAAGATTACACCATCGCCCGAAAACAAGATGCAGTTGGTGTTATCACTGGCTTAGCCTACACCGAATATGGTGGCGATTTGCTAAACATCGAAGTTTTGCAATTTGAAGGAGCGGGCAAAATTCAAACCACCGGCCATTTAGGAGATGTTATGAAAGAATCTGCACTCATCGCTTTAAGTTATGCCCGATTTTTGGCTAGCGAACTAAACATAGATGCCAAAAAGTTTAATAAATACGATTTTCATGTGCATGTGCCAGAAGGGGCAACCCCCAAAGACGGCCCCTCGGCTGGTGTGGCTTTGTGTGTGGCCTTAGTTTCTACACTCACCAATAAAAAAATCAAAAAAGATATCGCCATGACAGGCGAAATCACCCTTACTGGCAAGGTTTTAGAAATTGGAGGTTTAAAAGAAAAATTATTGGCAGCTTTAAGAGGGCAAATAAAAACAGTGCTAATTCCTGAAAGCAACAAAAAAGATCTCGAAGAAATGCCAAAAGAAATTCTTGATAATCTAAAAATCAAGACCATTTCTCATGTGAAAGAAGCAATAGATATTTGTTTAAAATAATTATGTCAAAAAAAATCATTGCTCTAATTGGTTTGATGGGAGCTGGCAAAACAACTATCGGCCTGCATCTGTCACAAAATATTGGCTATTATTTTATTGATACCGATCAAGAAATTGAAGATCGTTGCAAAATGTCGGTTGCCGATATATTTAAAAAATATTCCGAAAACCATTTTCGACAACTAGAAAGCAGTGTTATCGACGAAATTTTAGCCAGAAACGAAAATATCGTGCTTTCTTTGGGCGGAGGAGCTTTTATCAACGAAAAAAATCGCCTGCTCATTCAAGAAAATTGCCTCACGGTTTGGCTTTATGCCTCGCTTGAAGAAACCATAAAAAGAGTTGGCAACAAAAACAATCGCCCCTTGTTGCAAAATATTAACAAAAGAAAAACATTAGAAAATCTCATAGCCACTCGTTATCCTATATATAAAAAAGCCAACATCGCCATCGACACCACCAGTGCCAGCATTAACGAGGTGGTGCAGTTAATTGTTAACAAAATCCAAAACTATGCATAATGTTATTAAAGTTTCTTTACAAGACAGAAGTTATGAGGTTGCGGTAGGCAAGCAAGTTGTTTTACAGCTCAAAAATTTTCTTGCTTCCAACAATTTTAGCAAAATTATTGTGATCACCGACGACATTGTTTATAATTTACATTATGCTAATTTAGCAAAAATTTTGCCTCAACACCAAGTTTTGCAAGTTGAAAACGGCGAAAAAGCCAAGTCTTTTGCAGTTGCCTACGATTTATGCGAAAAAATTTTGGCAAATAATATCGACAGAAAATCGCTCATTATTGCTTTTGGTGGCGGAGTGGTTGGTGATTTGGCGGGCTTTGTGGCTTCTATTTTGCTTCGTGGCATTGCTTTTGTGCAAGTTCCCACCACTTTGCTTGCCATGGTTGATAGTTCGGTTGGCGGTAAGGTTGCTATTAATTCTAGGTTTGGCAAAAATCTTATTGGCAATTTTTATCAACCCAAGCTGGTGTTGTGCGATCTCGATTTTTTAGCAACTTTGCCAGAACGAGAATTTTTGGCAGGTTATGCCGAAGTGGTAAAATATGCTTTTATCAACGACAACGAGTTTTTTGACTATCTCGACAAGAATTTACCTTTAATTTTGGCAAAAGATAGCTCTGCATTGCAACACATCATCAGCAATTCTTGTGCAATCAAGGCAAATATTGTGGCAAAAGACGAATTCGAGCAAGGCGATAGAGCCTTGTTAAATTTTGGCCATAGTTTTGCTCATATTTTTGAAACCGAAACCAATTATTCTGGCATCATTTTACATGGCGAGGCTGTAGCTTTGGGCATGGCAATGGCTATGAAAATGTCGGTTCTTAGCAATATGCTTGATGAGGCAGAGGCAGAAAAAGGCTATAATCATTTAGCAAGAGCAGGTTTTAAATTACATTCTCAAGAGTTTAATTTTGCATGGGTGGCAAACAATTTAGAGCAACATATTTTTAAAGACAAAAAAAATTATCATCAGCAACTTACTTTTATTTTGTTGCAAAATATTGGATTAGCGAAAATAATTAAAAATGTTGACTTTCAATTATTTAAACAAGTTTTACAACATTTCATCTGATGTCAGTTAAAAAAATTTCGCAACACATTAAAAAGAAAATGCCTCTATTTTATAAGGTTACGATTTTTTTAAGCTTAATTGTTTTGACCATTTTATTTTATTTTGTGGTTTTGGTTTCAACTCAACCCAGATCAATTCCGCTAATTACCCAAAAAATACAACAATATCTCGATAAAAATTTTGCAGAAAAAATCAAAATTAAAGAAACTTCTATTGGTTTTACCAGCTACGGAACTATCAAAATTTGGCTTTCTGGGTTGCAAATCTTGCAAGATTCATCTTCTCATTCGGTTTTTGGCAAAATTAACAGCAAAAAAAAAATTTTACTGATTCCCAAGGCAGAAACCGAGCTTTCTTTGCTTGATTTGGCTTTGTTAAAAATTAATATTTCTAAAATCACTCTCAACAAACCAGAATTTATCATCAACACCGAGCAATCTCAAAACGATGGCGGCAATCAATTTTTGGCTACTTTTTATCAATTATTTGCCAACAATTCACAGCCAATCAAGCAAATAGAAATCATAGATGGCAACATTGTTGTGATGCACAATGATAATTTATATCATTTTCGGCGGTTAAACAGCAATTTGCAATTAAATTTTAAAAATAACCAAATCATCCTCGTCAATAAAAATAATCTTAGTCTGAATAGCAACAAATCTAGCTTTTATCTCGATAATTTATGTGCTATTGAAAGTGAAATAAGCATCAAATGCGAAAGCAAAATAAGAAATTTTAATGCTAATCATTTGCTAGAGTTTTTGCCTAATTTGCAGTTTGCCAAACAGCTTAACGGCCTGGTTTATGGCGGTGCTTCATTTGTTTATCAAAAAGATCAATCATTATTTTTAGAAGGTCAAATCAAAAGCGATTATTTTAGCTTTGCTTACCAAAATTTATTTCCAGAAACTTTAAATTTTCGTAATCTAAATGCTAAATTTGCAGTTAATTTACTAACTAAACGCATCGCTTTTCCTAGCTTAGAAGCAGAATTAATCAGCAAAATACCCAATAAAGAAGAAGATAATAATCCCAAAATTACCGCAAAAATTAATGTTGATAAACAAAAAGATGATTCTTATCAATCAATTTTCGATTTAAATATTGCAGGGGTTTCTGTTGATGAATTATCTATTTTTTGGCCTTTAACCTTAAATCAAAATCAAGTGCGAGACTGGTTTTTGCAACATTTTTCGAGCGGAAAAATTAATGCCAAAACTAATTTTACCCTTTCGCATCATTCTAACCAAACCAATCTACAAAACCTCGATGCTTGGGTTGATTTTAACAACACCAATCTTGATTATCATCATAATTTTCCGCCAGTTAACAATGCTTCTGGCTCAGCAATTTTTACTCAAAAAAATATGCTAATTAATATTGAAAAGGCCAATATTTTAGAAAGCAAAATCGACAAAGCAAAAGTGATTATTTCAGATTTTGCTGATCCGAAAAATGTTTTGCAAATATCTGGGCAAATCGCAGGAGATGCCTCTGATTTGCTTAAACCAATCAATAATAGCGAAGTTTTTCATAACACAGTGAAAAAATATTTAAACGGCAATGCTGTGAGTGAATTATTTTTAGAAATACCTTTGCGAAAAGAAAACTTCGATTTATCAGATGTGGTTTTAAATGTTAACACCGTCGCTCATCAAGTAAAAAATCAATTTTTAGAAGGAGAGACAATTATTAAAGTAAGCAAGCCTTTACACAGCAAAATTTTTGCTGTTAATGCCAATTTAGAAAAAACAAAGCTTTTTGTTAACAATCTTGCTTTAAATAAAAAAGTTGGTGAAAAAGCAGATTTAAATTTTGCCATTACGGTTGAAAACGATATCAATATCAACAATATAGAGCTTAAAACAGCTTTTGGCAAGAAAAAACTTAACGGCAAAATGCAATTTATGCATCAACCTTTTTTTGTGAAAAACTTATATTTCAGCAATCAAAATTTTGCTAAACAAAACTATACTTTATCTTATCAACAAGAAACTCCTTTGGCACCGAAAATTATCAAACTCACTGGTAAATATTTTAATTTCAATGATTTTCTGCATAATAATGCCGAATTATTTAAAAATCCTCAACAGCACAAACAAAATGAAGTGAAGATTTCTGTTTCTTTACAGCAACTAGAATTGTTAAACAAAAAAAATCTTTATAATGTCGTTGGCAATGCCAATTGTCTTAATTTATATTGCGATTATCTCAATATTAAAGCAGAAAGCCCCAACAATAAAACGATTACCGTTAAAACCGAAAACAACCGAGCCCAAGAAAATCAAGTAAAAATCAAAATAGAAGATATTGCTTATCTAGCAGATGCTTTGATGGCTAGCAACCACCTAGCAGAAGGCGGGGTTTTGATTAATGTTAAACAAAGAAAAGCCGCAGACGGCATCAATATATCTGGCAATCTTGTTAATATAGGCAATATTGGTGTTTTTGAGAATGAAAAAATTCAGCAATTAGCCAATGACGAATTAAAATCACAAATCAAAGAAAAGGTTTTTAAAAACAGCAAAACTAATTTCAATACTGTAAAAGTGGATTTTGATTTAAGAAAAAACATTCTCACCATCAATTCTTTTTTAGCCAATAATCTCGTCATCGGCATCACTTCTAAAGGCACTGTTAACCTAGCAAATCAAGAAATTCAACTAAAAGGCTTGTTAATTCCTGGTTATGTGGTTAATAATTTGTTTGGCCTAGGTAAAGTGCCTATTTTGGGCGAAATATTTAAGGGGCTATTAATTGGCAACGATAGCGGGGGAATTTTTGGCATCAAATATCAATATCTCAAAAACAAAACCAATCCACAAGGCAAATTAGAGGTTAATAAAATTTCTGCTTTTGTGCCAACTAGCATTCAAAATTTGTTTGAATAATGATAAAGGGACTATTGCATCCCAAATTATATTTTACTTTATTTGCCATTTTTGGTATAAATTTTACCTATTTTTAGCTTAATATGTTGAATATGAAGCTAAAAATAGGCAAAATCTCTCCTCAAAACTAGCAAAAAATTAAAACAAATTTGAGATGCAATAGTCCCATAAAAAAAATGTTGCAATCACAAATTTTGCTAGTTAAAATTATGGCAGTATTTTTTAAATCAAACCCTACAACTATATGCAATTTGAAGTATCAAAAACAATTTTGTTAAAAGCTTTATCTGATGTTAACGGTGCTGTAGAAAAGAAAAACACCATTCCGGTTTTACAAAACATTAAAATAGAAGCCAAAAATAACCAGGTTTTCTTGTTTGCAACCGATATGGATATTCTCATCACCTCTCATTTTGAATGCCAAATATCTACCGAAGGCTCAACAACAGTGTTGGCGCAAACTTTTTTCGACATCATAAGAAAAATACCCGATGGCATAATCAGCATCAACCTAGAAAACGAAAATCTTTTGCAAATTAAACTTGGTAAATCTCGTTATAAAGTATCTTGCATAGATCCTGCCGAATTCCCTGTCATTTCTAGCGAAGAACTCACCGACGAAATCGAGCTAGATGCTCAAACTTTAGCCAAAATGATTAGCAAAACTCAATTTGCTATTTCTAACGACGAAACTCGCTACTACCTAAACGGTTTGTTTTTACATTCTTTGCAAGAAAACAACAACTACTACCTACACACAGTGGCAACCGACGGCCACAGAATGGCTTTATCTTCTCTATTTACTGGCATAGCCAAAGAATTTGGCATTATCGTGCCTAAAAAAACAGTGAGTGAAATCAAAAGAATCATCGAAAACACCAAAAAAGTTTCTTTGGCAGTGTCAAGAGTAAAAATCAAAATAGTTTGCGACAAAACTACCATCATTTCAAAACTAATAGATGGCGAATTTCCGCCTTACGACAAGGTTTTACCAAAAAATAATTTCAATATTGTCAACATTAAAAGAAAAGATTTATTTGATTGCCTCGATAGAATTTCTATTTTAGCTAACGACAAACATCGTTCGGTAAAAATTAAACTTTTTGAAAATAAATTTTGCCTACAAGTTGGCGACGATGTTAATCCGCTGGCATACGAAGAACTAGATGTTGTTTATAATGACAACAAAATCGAATCTGGCTTTAATTCTAAATATTTGCTCGACATTATCGCTCAAATCGAAAAAGAAGAAGTGTTAATCAAATTTAACGACGGCTTTTCACCAGCACTAATAGAATCTCCTGATTCTAATTCTTTGTTTGTGATTATGCCTGTAAGAATTTAGCCTAAACATTTAATTTATTTATGGCAATTATCAAAAATATTATCATTTGGTTAATATTTTTTTCTTTGTTAGCTACTATTTTTGTTCTTGCTTTATCTAGCGAATATGTGCCAATTAAAACCTTGGTTATTCCAGTAAAAATAAGCAACAACATCAATATTTGCAATATGAGACTATTGTAGGCTCACATCTTTAAAAAATTTATTTGTATAATTTATGTCTAATTATAATTTCGATACCATTGTTATTGGCGGTGGCCCTGGTGGCTATGTTTGTGCTATTCGTTTGGCTCAACTTGGTTTTAAAGTTGCTTGTGTAGAAAAAGAAAAAACATTGGGCGGAACTTGCTTAAATGTTGGTTGCATTCCTTCTAAAGCTTTACTTGAAGCTTCGCATAAATTTCATGATGCCACACATCATTTTCAACAAATAGGCATCAACACTACTGGTCTTAATGTTGAAATAGACAAATTAATGACTCATAAAAACAAAATTGTCGCTGGCTTAACAAATGGCATCGCTGGTTTGTTTAAAAAAAATAAAGTGCAGTCAATTGGCGGTTTTGCTAGCTTTGTCGATAATCATACCATAGAAGTAACCAACAATCAAAACGAAAAAACTCAATACACCGCTCAAAACTTTGTCATTGCCACTGGCTCCGAAGTTGCTTCTTTACCAAATGTGGTTATAGATGAAAAAATCATCGTCTCTTCTACTGGGGCTTTATCGCTAAGTGCAGTGCCAAAAAAACTGGTCGTCATTGGTGCTGGAGTTATTGGTTTAGAGCTTGGCTCAGTATGGCTTCGTTTGGGTGCAGAAGTTGAAGTGATAGAATATCTCAACACTACCACTCCCGCCCTAGATGCCGAGATATCTAAAAACTTTCAACGAACACTAGAAAAACAAGGCATGAAATTTCGCCTTTCCACCAAAGTGCAAGCAGTTGAAATTATCGAAAATAATCAAGCTAAAATTGCCACTCAAACTGTTGATGGTTCGCAAAATCACGAAATTATTGCCGATGCAGTTTTGGTTGCGGTGGGCAGAAAACCCTACACTAAACACTTGGGTCTTGAAAAAATTGGTGTCAAAATTAACAACAAAGGCTTTATCGAAAACCATCATCTCAAAACCAATATCGACAATATTTTTGCAATCGGTGATGTTACTACCGGCCCAATGTTGGCACACAAAGCCGAAGATGAAGGTGTGATGGTTGCCGAAATTATTGCAGGTCAAAAACCGCACATCAATTATAATTGCATTCCTAATGTTATCTACACCTACCCAGAAGTAGCTTGTGTTGGCAAAACAGAAGAAGAATTAAAAGCCGAAAATATTGCCTATAAAGTTGGTAAATTTTCAATGATGGCAAACTCTCGAGCCAGAGCCACTGCCGATGAGCAAGGCTTTGTTAAAATTCTTTCTTGTGCCACTAGCGATAAAATTTTAGGTGCACACATCATTGCCAGAGAAGCCGGCAACACCATTCATGAAATCGTGGTCGCCCTCGAATTTGGCGGTAGTGCCGAAGATATTGCTCGAACTTGTCATGCTCACCCAACCTACAACGAAGCAGTAAAAGAAGCTGCTTTGGCGGTTGATGGCAGAGCAATTCACTCTTAAAATTATTAATCATTTATATTTATATGCTATTTCTCTCTATTTCAATTGTCATTTTCGCCATAATTTTACTTTTATCAATTGTTATTGTTAATCAGCAAAACTTAGCAATTGTGCAAAGATTAGGTAAATTTCTCAAAGTGAGCCAACCGGGTTTAAATTTTTTAATACCACTTATCGATTCTGTAGCAGGAAGAATAAGCCTAAGAGTAAATCAACTCGATGTTAAGGTAGAAACAAAAACAGAAGACAATGTTTTTTTGCATGTAATGGTCTCTGTGCAATTTTTTGTGCAACCCGAAAAAGTTTATGAAGCATTCTATAAATTACAAGATCCTAAACAGCAAATAACCGCTTTTGTGTTTGATGTAGTAAGAGCCAGAGTTCCAAAAATAAAATTAGACGATGTTTTTGAAAAAAAAGATGAAATTGCAAATGCAGTAAAAGAAGAGCTTTCTTCGGTAATGAATGAGTTTGGCTATGGCATTTTAAAAGCTTTGGTAACCGATATTGATCCAGATAAAAAAGTCAAAGAAGCAATGAACGAAATCAATGTTGCCCAAAGAATGAGGGTAGCAGCCACCGAAAAAGGTGAAGCCGAAAGAATTATAAAGGTCAAATCAGCCGAGGCCGATGCTCAAAGCAAAGCTTTGCAAGGCAAAGGCATGGCCGATCAAAGAACAGCCATAATCCATGGCTTAAAAGATTCTGTTGCCGATTTTAAAGGATCACTTCCCGCTTTGCAAGAACAAGATATTTTAAATCTAGTATTAGTAACTCAATATTTTGATACCTTAAAAGATCTTGGCTTATCTGCCAACAACAACACCATCATGATTCCTCACTCACCAAGTGCAATTGGCGATATTATGCAACAATTTAGCAATTCTTTGCTAGCAACTAGCAAAGCAAGAGAACCCATCCCATCAAAAGAACCCATCTCAGCAAGAGATTCTATACCATCAAAAAAACCTATATCGCCCGACATAAACAAATCATACGATGAAAAACAACAACATCAAAAAATCAATTCTCAAACAACACAAAATAATCAAGATCCTTGGCAAAGTTAAAAAATTTTAAAATCTTTAAAGCAATAGTGTCAAAATATTTTAAATTAGTGTTTGCATTTTGTTTTTATGGTTTTAAAATTGTTTCTTACCAAAATTAAGTTGCGGCTTTGAAAGTTAAATTATTATTCATCTTATTTTTTGTTTTCAAATAAAAACAAGATGAATAATAATTTAACTTGAAATTGTCGCAAATTTGTAGTGCTAATTGTTGGCAATACCATTAATTAGTTAAGTTTTATTTTATTAATCAAATTTTATTTTATGACTAACAACAACGAGATACTCGAAAGAGTAAAAAAAATTATCATTAATCATTTAGGTGTCGACGAAGCAAAAGTGGTTGAAGCTGCTAATTTTATCGACGATTTAGGTGCCGATAGCCTTGATCAGGTAGAGCTTGTTATGGCTTTCGAAGAAGAATTCGGCATTGAAATACCAGATGATGCTGCCGAAAAAATCGTTACCGTCGGTAATGCTGTAAAATATATTTCTGAAAATATGTAATTTATCTAAATCGATATTTAGATTATCAAGTTTTTGAGCATCTAAATATCAATTTAAATATAAAAACACCAAAATTTTCTGGCCACTTTTGCAAAAAAAGTGGCTTTTTCTTTATTTTTTTATGTCTAATACCAAAATAAAAAAAGTTGTTCTCGCCTACTCTGGCGGTTTGGACACTTCTGTGATTCTTAAATGGTTACAAGAAACCTATGCTTGCGAAGTAATTACTTTTACTGCCGATTTAGGTCAAGGAGAAGAGCTAGAACCCGCCCGAAAAAAAGCACAAATGCTGGGGGTTAAACAAATTTTCATCGAAGATTTACGCGAAGAATTTGTCAGAGATTATGTTTTTCCAATGTTTCGTGCAAACACAGTCTATGAAGGCACTTATCTTTTAGGCACTTCTATCGCCCGACCTCTTATTGCAAAAAGACAAATAGAAATCGCCAAAATGGTTGGTGCAGATGCAGTTGCTCATGGTGCAACAGGCAAAGGCAACGATCAAGTGCGATTTGAGCTTGGTTATTATGCCAACAATCCTCACATCAAAATTATTGCTCCTTGGCGAGAATGGCAATTAAATTCAAGGCAAAAACTGATAGAATATGCCATGCAACACCAAATACCAGTTGCCACCGACAAAATGGGTGAATCGCCTTATTCGGTCGATGCTAACCTGCTTCACACTTCTAGCGAAGGCAAGGTTTTAGAAGATCCATCTCTGCCAGCTCCAGAATATGTTTATCAACGCACAGTCAACCCAAAGCAAGCTCCCAATCAGGCAACCGAAATTGAGCTAGAATTTATTGCAGGCAATCCAGTTGCTATCAATTCACAAAAAATGACTCCTGCCGAAATTCTGACCGCCCTTAACAAACTAGGTGGAGAAAACGGAATCGGCAGACTCGATTTGGTTGAAAACCGCTTTGTTGGTATGAAATCAAGAGGGGTCTACGAAACTCCTGGTGGCTCTATTTTGCTGGTCGCTCATCGTGCTATCGAATCTATTGCTCTTGATAGAGAAGCGGCACATTTAAAAGACGAATTAATGCCCAAATATGCTAGCCTAATTTATAACGGTTTTTGGTTTTCACCAGAGCGATTAATGCTACAAGCCTTAATCGATAAAAGCCAAGAAAATGTCGAAGGCAAAGTAAAACTTGAGCTCTACAAGGGCAACATCACAGTTTTGGGTCGTCAGTCAAATAAAAGTCTTTATTCTATGCAACATGTCACTTTCGAAGAAGATGATGGTGCCTACAATCAACAAGATGCCAACGGTTTTATTAAACTAAATGCTTTACGCCTTCGCATCGGCAAAATGAATGGTGGTTTTTAAAAACATCGTCAATTCGAATTCTTTGTGACAATTAAAAGCAAGCAATGTTGGCAAAAAGATCCCGATTTATAACATTTACATAAATAAATATCACGATTCGATCTAAATCACCCTCCCCTTGAGGGAGGGTCGAAATTGCAAAGCAATTTCGGGGAGGGGTCAGAAAAGCAAATCACAACATCGATTTTGCATAATGATTCTTTAACCCCCCACGAAGCTAGCAAGCTAGCTTCTGCTCCCCCTCAAGGGGGGAGCGATTAGATCGAATCGTGATATTTATTTGTGGAAATGGTATTATTTAATTAAAACCAATGTTTATGATTTTAAAACCAGATCTAAAAAAATATTTTTTTGGAACAGTCCTGTGTTTTTTTATTGCCTTTGTTGCTATAAAAATTTCGTTTTTGCCTTTCGCTCCTTTTACTTTGCAAAACAATATTCATCCAATTAGTTCCGAAATTATTGCCATTTTACTTGGCATTTTCATTAGCAACATAATCAAAATACCTAGCAATTTTGGTGCTGGCATAGATTTTACCGTAAAAGATGTTTTGGCAATTGCCATTATTTTGCTTGGAGCGAAGCTTAATTTGCAATATATCATCAAATCTTCTTCTGCTATTTTTATTATCGATATTATTTCGGTAATATTAAATTTACTTATCGGCATTTGGGTTTGCCATAAATTAAAACTAGAAAAAAACATTGCCATTCTTTTGATAATCGGCAATGCCATTTGCGGAAGTTCGGCAATTATCGTGCTTGCTCCACTTATTAAGGCTAGTCAGCACCAAATTTCTGTTGCCTTAATTGTTAGCTCTTTTCTTGGCTTGCTTGCTATTTTTATCTATCCTGTTTTGGGTAATTTTTTAAAAATAGATCATCAGGTTTTTGGCATCTGGGCTGGCTCAACCGTGCAATCTGTGCCACAAGTTTTGGCAACTGGCTTCACTTTTAGCCAAGAAGCGGGCGATTTGGCAACAATTACTAAGTTAATAAAAGTTTTATTGCTAGCACCAACTGTTTTTTTGATTATGCTCGTAAGAAAAGAAAAAAATCAAGAAAAAAAACAATTACACAAATATATTCCGCCTTTTATTTTTGGTTTTTTAATTATGATGCTACTTAATTCTTTTAATTTATTTAACTATACACTTTACAATTATAAAATTCATAATATAATCGCCGACATTAGCAACATTTTGCTTACTGCAACCATGGTTGGCATCGGCTTAAAAACCAATTTAAAAACTTGTGTAAATGTTGCTGTTAAGCCATTAATGGCGGGGGCAATTTGTTGTGCCACCACCGCCACATTAATGCTTTATTTAATCAAATTCTTATTATGAAAATTACCAGTTTAAAACAATTAATACAAGAACTAAATAATTGTCAAGATGGCAATTTTGGCAACACTTTAACTCGTCTAGAACTTTCTGCCAATCAAATTGCTCATATCGAACAAATTTGCCATTGGAAAGAAGGTTTTTATTCACGAAATCTCATTCATCGCACCGATAAATATGAGGCTTTGTTTTTATGTTGGCAACCACAAAATATTTCTTCTATTCATAATCATGCAGGGCAAGATTGTTGGGTAAAAATATTACAAGGAACATGCGAAGAAAAACTTTATCTCATCGACGAAACAAACCAGCATTTAAAACTATTAAGCAGTAGTATTACAACGAAAGGCACCTACACCTACATCAACGATAACATTGGCCTACATTCAATTCAAAATATCGGTGAAAACAAAATGATCACCTTACATATTTATTCAAACCCAATAGATAGCTGTTTTGTTTATAACAACAGCACTCACGAAAAAAAATTAGTGCAAACCAAATATGATAAAAGCTTATCTGATCTGCCACTAGATTTTTAATACCATTTACACAAATAAATACAGCACTTCGATCTAAATCACCCTCCCCTTGAGGGAGGGTCGAAGGCGAAGCCTTCGGGGAGGGGTCAGAAAAGCATATCACAACATCGATTTTGCATAATGATTCTTTAACCCCCCCCCACGAAGCTAGCAAGCTAGCTTCTGCTCCCCCTCAAGGGGGGAGCGATTAGATCGAAGTGCGATATTTATTAGTTGAAATTGTATTACTTAACTTTTCCAGCACCGAGTTTTGTTTGCATCGCTGGTGAAGTTGATTAAAATCAAAAGTATCGAGATTTTGATCTTGGCTAGCACAAGCAAAAAAATATTCAACTCCATTGGTGGTTTGTTTTTTTTGCAAACACTGCCCACAAACCCCTTTTAACATACATTGCATTGGCGAATTTAGGCTCACCACCGCCATTTCCGCTTGTTTTAATGAAGAGATATTTTTTCTTAATTTCGCCACCCCGTCCATCATCTGATTGTTACCGATAGTAAAAATATAGTCGATTTTTTGATCGGCATTTTTGCTAAAATAATTTTCAACCAAATCAAGCGAGCTACCGCAAAAAAATTTGCTTGGTTGCTTAGTGGCAATAAAAAGTTGATGACAAGATTTTTGCATTTTCGCAAAATTAGCAATATCTGCTTCGCTTTCATAGCCTGCAAAAAACCACACTTGGCAACCATTTTTTTGAAACAAACTAGACAAAGCGGTGAGCGGTTGATTGCCCCTGCCCCCGCCAATTAGTAGCACTTTTTGGTTTTTGACAATATTGGTGGGCTCACCACTTGGGCCCATAAAAACACAAGGGTCGTTTGGCTGAAAATTAGCAATCAAGCTGGTTGAACCGCCCGTTTCAAGCACCATTCCTGTGATGATTTTGCTTTTTTTGTTAATACCAATAGCGGTCACCGCCACTCCCTCCATCAATAAAGACTGTTGATTGGCTTGCTTGGCAAAAGCTCGATAATTTTGTAGCCGAAAAATATGTCCCGGCTTAGTATTTTGAACCAGCAACGGTGCATAAATATCGATTTGCACCACACTTTTTGATAATCTTTTGATGTTGTGTATTTTGGTTAAAAAATCGTCTTGGTGACTTCTTTTTGCTGGCTTTGCTAACTGCCGTTGCAAGAGCCAATCAATTTGTCGATAGCCTTGTTTGGCACTTGCCATTGCTTTCACCACACTGCCTGCAAATTGCGGGTGCAGATCGCCAAAAAAACTAATAGCTTGATAATTCTTGTGGGCTTGATAATTCTTGTGATTGATTTGATTAATAAAATTAGGTTGATTGGCAAAAACTTGCTTCATTTCTGCTGGCAAATCTGCCGAGATAAAGTGATGATTATTGTGTGGCAAAGGCAAATTATCAACCACAGCAGGTGAAATATTGGCAGAAGTGCCTGTAGCAAAAATAAGAGCTTTACAAGCAATAGTTTGACCAGAGCTTAGCATCACAGCACACACAGCCCCAAATTGGTCGGTGATAATTTGGGTAATTTCTTGTTTTTCGATAATGTTAATGCCCTGATTAATTGCCTGCTGAACCTCTAAATGATTGAGTTTATAAGCAGGAGATTTATTGATTTCTTGTCGATAAACAATACTTGCCTCTACCGCCAGTTGTTGTTTGGCAAACAAATCGGCATCTCGCAAAAATTGTGTGGCGATTTGTTTTTCTTCGGCATCTAACTTGGCAAAAAATTGCTCTTTGTTGAGTTTTTGCAATTTTTTGGCAAATCTTTGCACCTGCACTTGATAATAAACTTTTGCCTCACAAGCCACATCAATGGCGGTAAGCCCGCCACCAACCACCACAATTGGCTGTTGTAATTGCAGATTGCTAAACAATTGATCTTGATAAGATACCAAATTAAGCGACATCAAAAAATCAGAAGCTAACCTTACTCCTTTGGCAAAATTATTGGGTAAGTCTAAAAAATTGGGCTTTCCCGCCCCAAAACACATAGCGATATGCGAAAAACCATAAAGCTCAAAAGCCATTTTGTTGGTAATAGAAGAGCCAAACCTAATGCCAGAATATAAATGAAAATTACTGCGACGAGCCAGCAAAACATAAATGATATCTAAAAAATTTTTGTTCCAACGAGTTGTGATACCATATTCGGCAACCCCGCCAAAACCATTGATTGGACGGGTGTTAAGATCGAGCATTTGCCAGTTTTTAATGGCAGAAAAACCAGTTTTGTTACCAAAAATATCCCGCCCAACCAAATCGCTTGGCAAGGGCTCGATTTTTAGGCCGTCAATTGCCACCACCTCATATCCACAATTTAGCAAATAGTGTGCCAAAGTGTAGCCAGCGGGGCCCATACCGCACACCAAAATTTTTTTGTCGATAAAATCTTTGGCAATAGAAAATTGCTTGTTTAGCGGGCAGAAACGGGTAAGTAAAGAATAAATCTCAAAACCATAGGGCAACGATAAAACTTCTTGCAAAATTGCAGTTTCTATTTGCGGAATATCAACCGCCTCTTGTTGTTGAAAAATACAAGCTTGGCTACAATCGTTACAAATGCGATGACCGGTGCCCGCCAACATTGGATTATCAAGAGTTGCCATCACCAAACTAGCAATATTAAGGCCTTTGCTTTTTAAATAATTCATCTCCGATATTTTTTGCCCCAGCGGACAGCCAGAAAGCAAAACTCCCAGCTCGTTTTGCTTTGCTTCTTGGCTATCTTTTTTTAACAAACCCGTTCGGCAAGAATCTTTATTTTGTTTGTGGCAATGAAGGCAATAACTGGCTTCTGCCATAATTTTGGCCGGGCTTGCAAAATTGCTACACAAACTAAAATCTTGCCTAGGTTCTGTGTTAAATAAATCAAAATCAAGCAGGTGCTGATGATTTAATTTTTTTGGCAAAATAAACAAAGCCCCTTGCTTGTGTTTTTTTTGCCCTTCTTGGCTAAACAAAGCCCACAAACAATAGTTTTGCAAACTCTCGCCGATATTGTTGTTGATAATTTTTTTGGCAAGAGCAAGTTCGATAGCGATAATATCTTCGCTAGATATTTCAAGCTCTGTGAGGCATTTTTTGGCAAAATCTGTGCTAAAATTTTTGACAGAATCTGCGGTAAAATTTTTAGACAAATTTCGCTGAATATAGCTTAATCTGGCTTGATAAATAAGGTTTAAAGCTAAATTTTGGTTTTGCAATTGTTGATTTTGTTGATCTAAACAAAAAAGATCAACCAAAAATTCTTGAGTGAAAATGGCAAGCTCAATTAAAATTGCAGAACTAAAATGCTCGTTATTTTGATAAATATTCGACAAATCTGGGTTTTTTTTGGCTAAAAAAGTCAAAAAACTAGCATAAACTTTTTTTAATCCTGCTGGTTGATATAAATCTTCAAATGCAAGTTGATAAACAGGATTAAGCATAAAATTTAACTCGAAATGGCATTAAGCACAATTTGCTCTTCATCAAAAGGTAAATATTGAGTGCCAATAATTTGGTATTTTTCGTGCCCTTTGCCCGCTAAAATTAACACATCACCTGGCAAAAGCATTGCAATTGCTTGCTTGATGGCAATTTTTCTATCGGCAATTTCGATGGTTTTGGCCAAATCACAGCCCTGCAAAATTTGTTGGCGAATTTCGCTAGCATTTTCTAGCCTTGGATTGTCGTCGGTTACAATCACCACATCGGCTAAATCGCTACACACTTGTCCCATCAGCGGTCTTTTCGCCACATCGCGGTTGCCACCGCAGCCAAACAACACCAAAAGCCGATGATTTGCCAGTTTTTTTGCCGAAGATAGCACATTTAGCAAGCCATCGGGGGAGTGAGCAAAATCAATAAAAATTTGTGCCTGATTATAGCTTGCCACCAACTGCATTCTGCCTTGCGGGGCTTGAATTTTCGACAAATTAACAGCAATAAACTGCATTTGTTGGGCAAAAAGCCGATGTTTTTTTACCACGGCAAGCAAAGCACACAGCAAATTATAGGCTTGGAACTGCCCTTGTGGTAAAAAATTTGCCACATATTTTTGTTGCTGATATTGCCAAACTAACTGGTTATTTTCAAAACTAATTAGTTGTAAATCGGCAGAATTTTTGCCATAAGTTGCTACTTGCAAATGATTTTTTTGGCAAACTGGCAAGATTTTTTCATATTCGACAATGTCGGCATTTAAAATAGCAAAATCATCAGAGCCAAGCAAGCCCGAAAATAACAGCATTTTGCTGGCAAAATAATTTTGCATATCGAAGTGATAATCGAGATGATCTTGGCTAAAATTGGTAAAACAGCCCACAGAAAAAGGTAAATTTGCCAAACGATTTTGCTGCAAACCAATCGAACTTGCCTCAATTGCCACATCATCAACACCTCGTTGTTTTAATATCGCCAAATTATGATATAACGAAGCTAAATCTGGGGTGGTGAGATTAGTTTGCAAAAAATCACCTGCACACTCAAAATTGGTTTTGATGCCAACGGTGCCAATTGATGCCGATTTTTTTTGCAACAAACCCAATATTTGCCTGATGTAATCTGCCACCGAAGTTTTGCCATTGGTGCCCGTGATGGCATATAAATTGGCAGGCAAGTTGCAATAAAATTGTGGCAATAAGGCCATCAACAACATTTTGGCATCGCCAACAACAATATTTACCTGATGTTTTAACAACAAATCTTGATAATTATAAGCAGATTTTTCATCAATCACAATAACTTTTGCCCCGTTTGTAATTGCCTGTTCGCTAAAACTTGCTCCATCAAACTTTGCACCAAGCAAGCCAGCAAAAATGCTGTTTTGAATGGCGAAATTAGCATTGCTAACAATAGCTGAAACCTCGATATCGCTGACATTGTTGGCAAAAAGCTGGTAAGGAAGATTAATTTTAGCTAAGAGTTGGGCGAGTTTCATAAATGATTTTGTGAATATTTTCTACCACCGCAATAGGGTTTAAGCTAGCAGTGATTGGTCTGCCTATCACCAAATGTGAAGAGCCGTTTTTAACAGCAAAATCAACAGTGGCAACTCGTTTTTGATCGGCATTTTCATTGTTTGCCAATCTAATGCCCGGAGTTATGATAGCAAAATTGTTGCCAAAATTTTTTCGTAGTGTTAAGGCCTCTAAAGCAGAAGCCACCACACCATCTAAACCGCAAGCAAGAGCTAGTTTGGTTTTTTGACAAACTAAATTTTCAACACTCAATTGACTATCAAAGCCCATTTCAAGCAAATTTTGTTTGTCAAGACTGGTAAGAACGGTAACCCCAATAATTTTGATGTGTTTTTTGTGCTGGCTGGCCGAAAGCATAATTTCGGTGCTAGCAGTGTGAATGGTGAGAAGATCGATGTTGTAGCTGGTAAGATTCGCCACCGCTTTGCCGATTGTTTGTGGAATATCATAAAGTTTTAGATCGGCGAAAATTTTTTTTTGCCTTTTTTCGAGGGCAGAAAGCAAAGAAAAATAATCGCCTGTCATCAACAATTCGAGCCCGATCTTGTAAAAATCAACTGCCGAACCAAGTTTATCAACCAAATTTAAGGCCAAATCAACAGTTGGAAAATCGAGAGCAACTACTAGTTTTGCCATATTATGTTTCGGTTTTATTGATTAAACGATAAATATTTTGCCAGTGCTTTGCTACAATGATAATTGATAAAAAGAGCCAAATTAGATGCGAAAATAAATCAAAACCAAACAAGCCCGCCAACAAGCCCACCAGCAAACAAGCCGAAATGCCGGCAACTGAGGATATTTTAAACACCCTATAAATCACCAGCCAAAAAAGCAAACCAACCAAGCCTAAAAAAGGTTGCAAGGCAACAGTGCAGGCCAAAAAAGTTGCCACCCCTTTACCCCCCCGAAATTTAAGGTAAATAGAAAACATATGCCCCAAAACCGCCGCTACAGCAATTAGCACAAGCCAATTAAAATCAAGGTGAAAACAATATTTTGCCAACAAAACTACCATCGCACCCTTGCCTGCATCAAGCAACAAAGTGGCAATGCCGAGTTTTTTACCCAAAACCCTGTTGACATTAGTTGCCCCAATATTTTTTGAACCAAAATCTCGAATATCGGTAGAGGCAAAAATTTTTGCCAAAAGCAAACCAAAAGGAATACTGCCCAGCAGATAACTTAACCAAAACAAAGCACTAAATAACATAACTAATTTTTTTTAGGTTTATTACGAAAATCAGAAAACGAAACTATTTTTGATGAATCGGCAATGAGAGTTTTTTCTGCTAAATTAGTTTCTAATTGTTGATTAACCAAGTGCGATTCTGATGTATCCAACAATTCTTCTTCGACATATTCGACATTAAATTTTAAAGAAAAATTCATCGAAGGATCGGCAAAAGAAGTGATTGCCTGATAAGGAACAACCAAAGTTTCGGGTTGCCCGCTAAAAAACAACACTATGCGAAAATGATCTGGCTCAACCAACATCGATTTAAATTGAAATTGAATGGCGATAGTCATTTCTTCTGGATATTTTTCAAGCAAATGTTGGGCAATTTTCACTCCCGGAAATTTTGTGAGAAAACCAATTAAAAAGTAGTGTTTGCCTGGTAAGCCATTGGCGACAACTTTTTTTAGCACTTCACAAATAACCAAACGCATTGAGTTTTCAACAATTTCATCGTAACCAATAAGATCTTGCATAAAATAAATCAAAAAAGTTAATTAGCAAAACGAAAATGAAAAACATCGCCATCTTGCACCACATATTCTTTGCCTTCAAGCCTTAATTTGCCAGCATTTTTACACCCTTCTTCGCCTTGAAATTTGATGTAATCTGCATAGGCAATGGTTTCGGCCCTAATAAAACCTTTCTCAAAATCGGTGTGAATAACCCCCGCAGCCTTTGGAGCAGTAAGACTTTTTGGCAATATCCAACTATGGCACTCTTTTGGGCCCACGGTAAAAAATGAAATCAAATTTAACAGGCTAAAACCAGCTTTAATAATTTGCGACAAACCAGTTTGATTAAGCCCTGCCGATTGCAAATATTCGAGCTTTTCTTGCGGGCTATCAAGCGAAGCAACTTCGGCTTCGATTTGAGCAGAAATATTTAAACAAAGATAATTATTTTTTTGACAATAAGCCAAAACCGCTTGCGAATGCTTGTTGCCCGCCACTTCTTGCTCAGATAAATTGCACACAAAAAGTTGCGGTTTGGCGGTGATAAGTTGCAGATTTTTAATTATTTTTTGCTCATCAAGATCGGTTGTAACAAAGCAACTGGCGGGCTTGCCTGCACTTAATACCGCAATTATTTTTTTTACCAACTCAACTTGTGGCAATAAATCTTTGTCGGTTTTAGCTTTTTTTTCGAGGGCAGGCAACCTTTTTTCGAGGCTTTCTAGATCGGCAATGGCTAATTCGAGCTGAATTAACTCGATATCACGAAGAGGATCGACCGAATTTTCAACATGCACAATGTTGTCGTCTTCAAAACATCTAACCACATTGATAATGGCATCAACTTCTCGAATATGCGATAAAAACTGATTGCCCAAGCCTTCGCCCTTGCTTGCCCCTTTAACAAGACCGGCGATATCGACAAACTCAATTTGCGAAGGAATAATTTGGGCAGAACCAGCAATTTTTGCCAACTGCTCAAGCCTTTCGTCGGGCACATTGACCTTGCCTAAATTGGGTTCAATTGTGCAAAACGGATAGTTCGCCGCTTCGGCCGTGATGGTTTGAGTAAGAGCATTAAACAAAGTTGATTTGCCAACATTTGGCAACCCCACAATACCGCATTTTACAGACATAGCAATGAATTTAATTTGAAAAATAATAATTATTTTACTAAACTTATCTTAACTTTTCAATCAAAATTCTTAGGTTATCACGATGATTAACAAAATATTTTTTCTAACTCTGGTTTTTATTACTTTAAACGGTTGTTTTCTAAAAGAAAAAGCTGTTTTTAAGCACAATAATTTTACTTTAAAAGAACAACATTTTTCGCAACTAAACAACTGGCAGAGCGATAATCATTTAGAGGCTTTGCAGGCTTTTTTACATTCTTGCCATAAAATGGCAAAATTAGAGCAAAGCAAGCCAATGAACGGCTCAATTCTAAAAATTACTCCTGCCGATTACTACGATGTTTGTCAAATCGCCGAGGTGATTAGCAATTTGGGCGACAGGCAGGCAAAAAACTTTTTTGAAAACTGGTTTCGAGTGTTTAAAATTGAAGGCAAGCAACAAAACAAGCTGTTCACTGGCTATTACGAAGCAACTTTGCTTGGTAGCTACACACAAAATGCTCGATATCAATATCCTGTTTATGGCTTGCCAAGCAAAAACTGGTTTGATTTCGCCACCACCAGAAAACAAATTAACGAAGGAGCTTTAGAAAATAAAAAACTCGAATTGCTTTATGTTGACAATGCGGTAGACTTGTTTTTTACTCACATTCAAGGCTCTGCCACAGTGATTTTGCCAAATCAACAGCAAGTAAAACTGGTTTATGCCAAAAAAAACGACCAGCAATTTGTGGCGATTGGCAATTATTTGCTAAAAAACGGCATCTTAACTTCTGACAACATCAACCCGCTTGCCATCAAGCACTGGCTACATCAAAACCCCGAAAAACAAACAGAAATTTTCAACCTTAATCCTTCTTATATTTTCTTTTCTTTGTCTGATAGCAAGCAGGTAGTTGGCTCTTTTGGAGTGCCACTTACCGCCGAAAGATCGCTAGCAATTGATGACGATCTTGTTGCCTACGGCAGTTTGTTGTGGGTAGAAATTGACAACCAAAATTTTCATAAACTGATGCTGGCTCAAGATACTGGCTCTGCCATTAAAGGCCTAGGCAGGGGCGATATTTTTTTTGGTAGTGGCAAAGAAGCAGAAGAAAAAGCCTCAAAAATGTATGGCAACGGCGAATATTATTTGCTAATACCCAGCAACTTTTTTTAGTAAATTTAGCAAATTTGCGATCCTGCCTAGCATAAGCCAAAATAGAGCACTATCGAGATGAACTTGCTTTGGGGCGGTGAGTAAAAAATTAACATTGCCATCGAAGTTGATAAAATGAGTTTTTTGATTGTGATTTGTTTGATTTATAACAGAATTTGCCCAAGAATTTTGTAAAAAAACAGACAAGAAACATATTATGCAACAAAATAGAATATAGCAAAATTTTATAAACACAATATTTTTATGGATAACTACACTTGTTGTTTTCGCATGTAACCGTTACGGTCAGGTATCCTTGATTTCCATAGCAACGGCTATCATATATATATTGTTTTTCTATTTTTTGCCCAGTAGTGAATGAGTTCGAAACCGTACGACAATCACAACCACCGCGAGATTCTCTTGTGCATGATCGGTAAGAAGCCTTTCCTATGTTGGCATCGCAACTACCATTCCAAGTGCCGTTATTGCAAGTTGGATTAGTGGCTCCAAGACTAGAACTATAACCGTTATTGCAATTAGCGGGGGCATTTGCTAATATTGATATCTTGTCCATCCCATCGATATAACCCGCCTCTATTTGCGCATCTCTTTGATATACAACCATCCTCTGTTTTGCAATCTGCGCAACTCGTCTCAATAATAGCATCTACAAATTTCCCAGTTATATTGCTTAGCCATTCGCATCTAGCATTGCAACCACTTAATGTAGCAAGGGTAGATGATCCTACAGAAGTAGCATTGCAGGTATATCGAGGAGTGCCACTATAACCACTAGCACAAGATGATCCTGCAATGGCGGTTGAGGTTGTGTTATAGTTATAGGTAAAGCCAGCAGGTAAAGTATAGCCAGCTGGAGGAGATGGTTCAGTGCAAGTGTTGATGGTGCAGGCTCCACTCCAAGTGCCGTTATTGCAAGTTGGATTAGTGGCTCCAAGACTAGAACTATAACCGTTATTGCAGGTTGCGGTGTCATTGTGTTGATAGGAATTTACAGTAGCATTAGATAAGGTAGTAGGGCAGTTTGCATTGCAACCACTGGCAGAAATAGAAGCTGACACACTTCCGCCAGTGGTATTGTTGCAGGTATAAGTTGCATTAGCATTGCCACTATAACCACTAGCACAAGATGATTCTGCAATGGCAGTTGAGGTTGTGGCATAGTTATAGGTAAAGCCAGCAGGTAAAGTATAGCCAATTGGAGAAGATGGTGCAGTGCAAGTGTTGATGGTGCAACCACTTAATGTAGCAGAGGTAGATGATCCTACAGAAGTAGCATTGCAAATATATCGAGGAGTGCCACTATAACCACTAGCACAAGATGATTCTGCAATGGCAGTTGAGGTTGTGGCATAGTTATAGGTAAAGCCAGCAGGTAAAGTATAGCCAATTGGAGAAGATGGTGCAGTGCAAGTGTTGATGGTGCAACCACTTAATGTAGCAGAGGTAGATGATCCTACAGAAGTAGCATTGCAAATATATCGAGGAGTGCCACTGTAACCACTAGCACAAGATGATCCTGTAATGGGAGTTGAGGTTGTGGCATAGTTATAGGTAAAGACAGTAGGTAAAGTATAGCCAATTCGAGAAGATGGTGAAGTGCAAGTGTTGATGGTGCAACCACTTAATGTAGCAGGGGTAGATGATCCTACAGAATTAGCAGTGCAAGTATATCGAGGAGTGCCACTATAACCACTAGCACAAGATGATCCTGCAATGGCGGTTGAGGTTGTGTTATAGTTATAGGTAAAGACAGTAGGTAAAGTATAGCCAATTCGAGAAGATGGTGAAGTGCAAGTGTTGATGGTGCAACCACTTAATGTAGCAGGGGTAGATGATCCTACAGAAGTAGCATTGCAAGTATAAACAGGGCTTCCGCTATAGCCAGTAGCACAGCTTGCTCCTGGTATTGTTGCTGAACTTAACGAATAATTATAAGAAGTAGGTAAATTACTATAACCAGTAGCCACAGATGGAGAATTACAAGTGTTGATAACACAACTACCACCTACAATGGTGCCAGACCCACTAGCAACGGCACAATTGGCAGTAAGAGCAACACTTGAACTGGTTCGAGTTTCGGTATAACCAGTTATGCAATAAATTCTATCGCCATGATTAAGCTCAGAACTTGCAGTTGCTTGATTTGCAACGGTATTGGCATTAGCAATTGAGCATCTTCCTGTGCCACAAAAACCAGGAGAGCCACTCAAAATACTGTCGCAATTTAGCTTAGAAATGACAACATTTTGCAAAAACCTTTGACCAACAGAACACTGCACAACATTTTGCAAATATTCATAGGTCGCATTATGCAAAAGGTGTTGATTAGGCTTTAGCAATACAGAAATGCCGAATGCGCCAATTGAGTTATTGCAAGTTCTGCCAGCTCCGCCACCGCCACCGCCCGCAAATGCCAATATTTTAATTTTATTAGGTGTAGTTTTATGAACAAAGCCAACCACACTAGCATCACCAAAACCACCTGCATAACCGAAATCTTTTTTATACAAGGCATAATTATAGTTATCACGATGAGAAAGACCAGAAAAAGTTCTGTAATCATTGATTTCAGTTGAATTTTTGCCACCCCGTCCAACCGTAATTTTTAAGGTGTAGCGATTTTCTGTTTTGTAATCACCATCAATACCGCTAATTATATTAACACCACCCGAAAGAGCCTCGATTTTAAGTATTTTAGCATGGCCACCGTTGTTGGCAGTTGATGATTGAAAATCATAACTGGCACCACCGCCTCCACCAATTGCTTCGATTTTGGTAATTTTCCTATCGGCATTAAAAGATAAATGATAAACACCCGGATTGTTATAAATCAATTCTTCTCCATCAAGAAAAGTTATGGTGATTTTGCCAGGCTTGCCATCTTGTGGCGTTGCGGTTAGAACGCCGCTGGCATCATAGGTAATTGCCGATTTTAGCCCGCCACAGCCACTACTTGGAACAGCACCGCAAGTATTGTCAACCACTGTTTTGGTTATTGCTGTTGCAAAACAAGTATTGCATGCCTGAAAATTATCGTTCACTCCTTGCTGATTATAAATGCCTTCAGGAGGAATTGTAACAACAGGGGAGGCGGCAAACGATTGATAAATATTGAAAATTTTATTAGCAATTTTATTAAGCAAAACATCGACAAAGCTATTGCCAGGAACAATATTATGTCGGTAAGAATCGTTATAAGCTTGTACCCATTTCCAAGTAGTACCACCATCCTCTGTTTTAGCTTTTCTTCTAGGATAATTTATGTTATTATTAACAACTCTTGTTTGCTTTAATTGACAAGTATTAGCAGATTTAAAAGCAACGAAACCCGATTGACTGGCGGTAAATTCGATATATGGGTAAGGAGTTATGGTTAATGCCGAGCAGTTGCCATCTATTTTGTTAAGATATAATGTTGCTCCTGGATAAACTATTGAAAAAGTTGCTACATTGATTGCATTGCCCTCAAGTTTTAAAGTCCTACCAAGATCTTGATAAACATCACGAAAATTGTTGTCAGCAGTTTGGATTCGCACATTAATTTTACAATTGTCAAAATTATCAAAATACACCAGCAAAGGCAAATTGTAAGATGTTGGCATATTGATTTTTAAATCGCTGTAAGGGTATGTTTTGTCAATATTACTGCTTGACGGTGGAAAAGGCTGCGCAAGAGTAGGCGGGGTATAAGAAGCGACATTGACATCTTCAACAGAAGTGGCCAAAGAATCAATTATCACCTTTTTAGCATAATTAGCAATTCTTACCTGTTCTTTTGCAGAATCATATTGTGTTGCTATAGTGCTACCACTGTATTTACAATTAGTGGAGGTTTGATTTTTTATTTCTGGCACAGAAGCATCGCAAGCAAAAAAACCATCAGATATCGATGTTGCAAGAATTTTAATATAACAAAAACTTTTACAAAGATCGTTATAATTAAGATTATTATGAGTTATACTGCCCTTTTCTGTAGTGGTGAGCGAGCGATAGAGAGTATATTTAGAAGATAATGGTGCTGGAATGAAAATTATCTTCACATTTGGCTGATATTTTGTGTTAGCAGCAAAATTAAAAATTTTAGGAGTAGAACCGCACGAACCGCTCGTCTCTTCATATAAATTTGGGTTATAACTTGTTATATTTTTATGACAAACTTTTTCTTCCGAAGAGCCCAAAGTAATTTGACCAGTTGCCTCAATTTCTACTTTTGAACCAGCAGATATTTGCAAGCCCCCCGTTGCTGTTGCCGAAGATTTGCTGGTTGTCGCCTTCCATGATGGCATAAATTTATCTTGCCAATCAACATTTTCTACCGAAGGTATCAAAAAACAATTAATACCAGCAGTAGAGCAACTGGAGGCGATATCGTTTATTTGTATTGTTTGACCAGCTATTTCTTCGTAGATAAATTGTTTGCTATTTAAAATTTTTTTTACTTTTATTTTATATTGGAGAAGAGAACTTATTATTTCTACAATAGAGTTGGTGCCAAAATGATGCTGTGTTTGAGTAGTAATTGTGCGATCGTTAATATTGATGCCATTTGATTGAATTTTAACATAATCAAAAATCGCTACCGCATTAAGTGTGATACCAGGAGGTATTGGAAAAAATCGAGAAAACTTATCTTTGGTAGCAAGATCGCGATTTTTATTGATTACACAATTAAAAATATTGCCACTAAAACTACAACTATCAAAATCTTCTATCAATATTGATTTATCATCAGTTGTTTTTATTGCTAAAGATAATTTATTTCGGTTTTCTTGATTGGTCAGTTGACTAAACATTTGTTTTAACTCAGAAGAAGAATCGGTCCAATTAAATGCATAATTATCAACACCTCCTACACTTGCAGATGCTACAAATAAATTGCCATCTAAACTATGTTTTAGTGGAAATGTGCCGTTGTATGAATTAAAAATATTATATATATTTCCAGAATCAACATCGGTAGCACCATTTTTAATTGGCTGTCTACTAGCTATATGGCTACAAGCCTTTTTTTTTCTACATCTCTCCACACAGCTAGAAACACAATTAGCTTTTATTTCAGCAATAGCCGGTAGAGAAGCAGAAACGCCACTCACTGCACTCCATGTTGTTGAAGAAAAAATAAAAGGCGGTCCAGCAGGAATATCTGTGGAGCCAATATTGCAACCTTTGTTTCTAAAAGGATTGTCATTAGGATTTAGACAACTCACCTCGCCACTTGTTAATTCGCTTTGGTCGTCGTTATTGATAAACCGACAATATTTGGTAATGCCAATGGTTTCTGTATAAGCAACATAGCCATCATAAGATTCTGCACAATGATCTTGACCAGATGCAACACCATTTAAACAATAATGCAAATCAGTATTGATACTAGAAAAACCATCCGCTTCTTGTCGATAAGAGCAATCGTCTTCTGGATTTTGAGGAGACAAAAAAGATTGCACATCGAATCTTTCAATATCTTCAAAACCAAAATCATCAGCCTCAATACATACTTTTCTATTGTCGCAAGAAAATACAGCAACTAAACAAAATAGCAAAAATATCTTTGATAGGTAAAATTTGATATTACTAGACAAAACAATAAGGCAATTATGTTAAAAAATAAACATTTTATCGTAATAATAAAAAAACAAATTAGCAAGCAAAATATTGTTATACCATTTCCCATATTTATATAGCTTATAACAAAATATTTTTAATTTTAAATTTAGTTTTAAAACCGAAGGTTTATCTAGATAAATCAAGGTTTTTAACTAAAGATTAAAATTACTAAAATATGAAGTGATGCCATTTACACTAATTAAAACCACATTATAACGAAATATTATATTCAGTCGTGCTATCGCAACGAAAATATTATATTTAGTCGTGCTATCGCAACGACAGGTTTTTAACCAAAAAGATGAAGTTAGAATGCAGTATTTATTTATGGAATTGGTATTATAAGCTACATAAATATGGGAAATGGTATTATACCATTTACACAAATAAATATCGCATTTAAATACCGCATTCTAGGGCGATAATATTACCTCGATCTAATCGCTCCCCCGCTTTACGGGGGAGCAGAAGCTAGCTTGCTAGCTTCGTGGGGGGTTAAAAAATCATTATGCAAAATCGATGTTGTGATGCAGTCTTCTGACCCCTCCCCGAAACTACTTTGTAGTTTCGACCCTCCCGTAAAGCGGGAGGGTGATTAGATCGAAGTGTGGTTTTAATTAGTGGAAATGGTATTATGTGTTATTTTTTTGAAAATCAACAGGCAAATTCTTTTTTTTTAGAAGGGTAATTTATATCAAGCACTGGGGGCAAATTCCCTGTACCAAAGGAAGGGGAATTTGCCCCCAGCACTGGATCGGAATTCTCCTTCCCTTGGAATGGGTTGATTTTTTTGCGACAGCAAAAAAAGACCAAGGTATTGTTGGGAGCCGATCGCAGATGATATTTTGAGTCGCACATCTTTTCGAGTGCTGGTTGCCAACACGACCCCGTCGACCTTCGGTCGCCACCCCTTTTTCTGCAGAAGGGGAATTGCGCATCAAAAACCTTTACCGACACTACCTTGGCCGTTTCATGACCACCCCTTCGTTAGTGCGGGGAATTAAATCGAGTTCTGCCTTTTATGAGAGAAATATAAAAGCACTATATCTTGCCCAATATTTCGTAAATTGGTGTTTCGTTGACAATAAAATCAAGATTTTTTTCTCTTCTTATGTCAAGTTGAGCATTGTTATCTTTGGTAGCAGGATTTTTACTTGCAATTTCATTGCTAATATTAGGCAAACTGTTATTTAAATCTCTTAAGAAAGTTTGATATTTTTCGAAAATAAGAGGATCGGAGTTTTCTTTTATAACATTTTGTTGAGTATAATTTTGCAACTCTGTTTTCAACAAATTAACAAAATCAAAGTAATTTTCAATTTTAACAGTAATGCCACCAGATAAATTGATATCATCAAGTAAAGAAACTAATTTGCCATTTACCGATATTTTATATTTTTCATGAGAAAAATTCATTGATTTTATTAAGATATTTTCAGCATATTGCTCGTTGTTTTCTTCGATTAAAGAAGGATCTACAGGCACTTCTGCATTGGTTTTTGATTTTTCTACAAGAGTAGAAGATATTTCTATTTCAAGAGCAATATCGATTGCATTGTTGCTAGCCGGCTGGCTATTATTTGCAGAATCTAAATTTGCAACAGCAACAGCATTGCTTGGTACTGGTTGATTGACATTATCTGCACTGCCACCAACAGCTGTGTTGGCAGGTTGAGTTGCAACGGCAGAATTATCGGTTGGAGAAACCGCCTGATTGGCGACATTTGAAACTTGTTCTGCAACTTGAGCGGGAGCTGGTGGGGTTGGTTTTTGAGAATCGGCAACATTTTGATTGATATTTGCACCTCTAGGCTGATCGGCATTTGCTTTTACTGGCACTTGAACGGCTTGGGTATTAGGTTTTTGTTGATTTTGTGTGGCAACATCTGCATTAACAGCATTTGCATTGATTGCAGGAGCTTGACCAGCTGGATTTTGCACAGGAGCTTGGGCAATGTTTTGGGCATTGGCATTTGCCTGAATTACCAATTGCTGTATTTGATTATTGATATCAACAGCATTATTTGGATTAATTTGTGCAGTTAATTGCTGTATTTGTTGAAAAAGAGCAGGATTTGTAGTAGCTACATTGCTAAGAAAAGCAGGATCTAAAGAAAGAGGGTTCGCCTGAACAACTTGATTAATTTTGATTTCACCAGTTTTAATGCCTTCAATTATTTTATTTTCAAAAATATTTTTATAGAAGTTTAAAAAAGAATAACCTGTAAGTTGTTTAATATTTAAAGAAATACTCACAGGATTTTGCGAATCTTCTTGCTCAAAAACAAAAGGGGCAGGAAGGGAGATATTCATAGAGCTAGCTGTATGAATAACAGAGTTGTTTTTGGTGTCTAAAATTTTAAAACCAGAATCGGAGTAGGTTAAATCATTAACGGCATTGCCAACAATGTTAAAAGATATTTCTGGGGCAGAATTAAATTGCAATTCATACGAATTGTTATTGTCAGAGGTCTTAACTTCAATTGCATCGGTTATTTGTGCTTTGAAATTATTGGAAAAAATACTAGAAGAAATTTCTATTTTTTTGACAATAAAGTTTCTTTTTTCTATAGCATTAACCGGTATGTTAATTTTTAAATTTTCTATAGTAATTTTTTGCGACACCGGAAAACCCGAACTGGATATTTTATCAAAAGAAACAATTTTTGATTTTTGCACAATACTGGTTATTTTTCTCTCTGATTGACCAATTTTAAAAAGCCAAAACACACAATAAGATAACAAAACAATAACAATAGCGACCGCTAACTTGATAATCAAAGATTTTTTCATAGATTTGTGTTTTTAATTAGAAATATTGCGAGTTTCGCTTGGCACATAAACCACCAAGCCGTCTAATTCTTGAGTCATAACAATTTGACAACCCAGTCTAGAAGTAGGAGTGAGACCAAAAGCTAAATCTAGCATATCTTCTTCATCTTCAGCTGGTTGTGGCAAAATGTTATAAAATTTTTCATCAACCACAACATGACAAGTAGAGCAAGCCAAAGAACCTTCGCAAGCACCTTCAAGATCAATATTATTTTGATGAGCGGCTTCTAAAACAGTTGTTCCAACCGGAACTTCGAATTGTTTTGGATCGCCTAAAACCATAAAGGTAATTTTTACTTTTTTCATTTGAGAATACAAATATAATTTACAAAATTATTAAAAGAAATAGCTTAATGTTTCAATTTAAAAATTGCAATAAAAAAAAACAATATTAAAAATCAAGTTGCGAATAATGTGTTGGCGGAAATATATTGGTTATTCTGTCTTTTAAAATTTCATTAAAAAATCGATGAGATTTTAGTAAAACATACCATTCTTTAATGTTGATATGATGATGCCAAGTAATATCGCCAAAATAATCGAGTATAGATAATTGTGCCGAAGCAGAAAAGTCGGCAATAGAGATTTGATCGCCATTTAAATATTTGTTATTTTCTAAAAGATATTCTATATAATTAAGATGAATAGCCAAATTACGGTGAGCGATGTGTAAAATCTCGGTATCGGGAGTCTTTTTTTCGCCATTTAAATAACGATTAAAATATCTTTGATAAATAATATATTCGGTTACTTCTTGATAAAATTTTTGTTCAAACCAATTTTGCAACCTTCGGGCTTCTGCTCTTTTATTGATGTTGATGCCTAAAAAATCATATTCATCGTATTTTTCTTCGATATATTCGCTAATTACACTACTACCAACCACGACATTTTGATTTTCGCTATCAACTAAAATCGGTAAATTGCCAGCAGGGTTAAGGGCAATAAACTCGGTTCTTCTTTCGAGAAAATTTTCTAAAATAAGCTCAAAACCAATTTCTTTAGCCGATAAATGCATACGTATTTTTCGTGAAAAAGGACAAAGTGGGTGATGATATAGTCTATACATTTTGTTATAATAAGCTTTATTTTTGACCTTTCGCCTGTTTAATTAAAGAAAGCAATTCTTGTTTATTAAGGAATTCGCTAGCTAACAAGCCCTGCTTTGCATTTGGCCCATAAACCGCATTAAAAGGAATGGCTACTCTATTATGTTTTTTCATAAAATTAATAATATCTTGATCAGGAGAAGTTATGTCGGCTTTTAACCCAATTATTTGCCCAGATTTTAATAAATCAACAATTTCTTTGCTTTGTAATACAAAAATTTTATTAGCATGACAAGTGATGCACCATTTGGCGGTGATGTCGACCAAGATTATTTTTTGTTCTTTTATGAGGTTATTTAAAATAGATTCGTCAAAAGTTGACCATAGCGAATTATAGGCATCTTCTTGTATTTTTTTATGATTATGAAATTTCATAGGCACCACAACAGAAACCACAAACAAAACAGCAAGCACAGCTATTTTAATTTTATTGCTTGCTTTACTTTTCAAACAATAAAACATCAACAGATTAGCGATAAATACAATGCAAGAAGCGATAATGCCTATATTTTCTGCCAAAACCGAAAGAAGCCAAATGATTGTTGCCCCAAGCATTCCTGCCATAATTTGTTTGGTTTTTTGCATCCAATCTCCAGGTTTTGGTAAAATTCTGATAAATTGCGGAGCAATAATTAAAATCGCATAAGGCAAAGCAAAACCAAAACCAATGAGAATAAAAACAAAAAAAATAGTGAAAAAATCTTGAGTAAAAGCAAATGAAATTGCCGTTCCTAAAAACGGTGCCGAACAAGGGGTTGCCAGTAAAACCGCTAAAATTCCTGATAAAAAATTAGGTAAAAAGATGTGTTTTTTTACTTCTTGTTGTGAAATTTTTTTGTTAAGCAAAGAGGCTAAAAAACTGTTGACTTCGATCTCAAAAAAACCACAAAGCTGGGCGGTGAACAGCACTAAAATGCCAATCATCAAAATAAGAAAATAGGGATTTTGAAATTGAAAGCCCCAACCAAGAGAATCGCCTGTAGATTTAATGATAAAAGTTATTATTGCTAAGGTAGAAAAACAAAAAATAATACCCAAAATGGTGGCAAAAAAACTGAAACGAATTTTATTAATCTTGGCTCCAGAATGCTTTAAAATAGACATAAGTTTAATAGAAAGCACTGGCAAAACACATGGCATAATGTTTAAAATAAAACCACCGATAATTGCCCCAATAACTATTGCCAAAGAAATTTTCTTTTTAACAGGCTTGTTTAAATTAATTGAATCAAGCAAATTAGGTGCCGAGTTTGCAAGCAAATCAAACGAACTAAACGGTTGAATTTCTTGCAAAATGTTGTTTTGCACCTTATTATTTAAAGAAAAATCAAAATTTTGTTGCACTGGTATGCAAATGTTGTTGCATATTGAATAGTGCAGAGAAACCTTGATTTTATTGGCATCTAAAACACTAGACACATCAACAATAACCGGCAAAATAATATGTTGATCGTAATAGCTATATTTTACTATTTCAGAACCAAAATCTTCTTGACCTTCTTTGGCTTTTGGCCAAATAATTTGATGGCTTTGATAATGATCGGAACCAGCAAAATTAAGCTCGGGCGGAATGCCGATGTCGCTAGAATTTTGTGAATATATTTTCCAGCCAGAAGGCAGATTAAAATCTAGCCCCAAAACAATTTTAGTTTGATTATTAAGCTCTGCAACACTGGCAATTATTTTTGTTTCTACACCGCTAGCAGAGTGTTTTTGCACAGCGGAGACATTGGCAAAAGCAGAAAAAGATAACAAAAAAACAACAATTAAAGAAAATATTTTGGTGAAAAATTTTATCATAGAAAGAAACTGGTTTATTTTTTAATCACAATATTTTATAACCAAAAAAACAAAAAGTCTATTAAAAATTTTCTATCAAACAAATAGAAAATGTCGTTATACCATTTCCACTAATTAAAACCACACTTCGATCTAAATTCCCCGCACTAACGAAGGGGTGGCGGGCGAAGACCGACGGGGTAGTGTTTGCAAGCAGATCTCGATCTTAATTCCCCTTTTGTAGAAGGGGTGGCACGAAGTGCCGGGGTAGTGTCGGCAACATACGGTAGGATCTTCTTCGAAAAACCATCGGCGATCAGCTCCCAACACTACCTTGGTCTTTTTTTGCTATCGCAAAAAAATCCACCCCTTCTAAAAAAGGGAAATTTTGCACCGCATTCGATCTAAATTTCTAAATTCCCCTTCCACAGGAAGGGGAATTGAATTGAATCGAATTGTTGCTTTAATTAGTGGAAATAGTATTATTCTTCGTTTGCATTAACAGAAACATTAACACAAGCAACAGCTTGGCAGGCAATGCCTTCTTTTCGCCCCAAAAAACCTAAATTTTCGGTGGTGGTTGCTTTAATATTAACATCAGAAATGGCAATGCCAAGGAGATTTGCCAAATTTTTTTGCATTAAAATTTTATAATCGGCAATTTTAGGTTGTTGAGCAATGATAGTAATGTCAACATTAACAATATTGGCTTTCTTATCGGCAAGCATACTTAACACTTTGTTTAACATAATTTGCGAATCACAATTTTGCCATTTTTCGGTATTAGGAAAATAATCACCAATATCGCCAGCACCAATAGAGCCAAGCAAAGCATCCATCAAGGCATGAATCAACACATCACCATCGGAATGGGCAATTATTTTGCCTGCAAAAGGAATGTCGATGCCACCAAGCTTGATAGTTTGGTTATCGACACTATAATCAAAAGCATGCACATCAAAACCGCAACCAATTTTGGTTTGCTTGCTAGCACCAAAAATAAAGTTGGCTAAATATTTTGCCCTTTCGTAGTCTTCTTGAGTGGTGATTTTAAAATTATTTTGCGAACCAGGAACAATAGCCACAGGAATGCCAGCATATTCATTTAAAGAAGAATCGTCAGTAAAGTGCAAATCTTTAAAAGCGGTATGAGAATTTAAAATATCGCTATACACAAAACCTTGGGGGGTTTGGGCTCGCCATAAATTTTCGCGTTCTAAAGTCCATTCTATTTTGCCTTCGCCAATTTTTTTTAGAGTATCTTCAACGGCAACAGCAGGAATAACCGCAGGATGAGTTTCGAGTTTTTCTAAAATACCATTAATAATTCTTTTTGAAACAAAAGGCCGAACACCATCGTGAATTAAAACTTTACTTGGTTTGTATTCTGTTAAAGCAAGCAAGCCGTTGTAAATAGAGGCTTGCCTAGTTTCGCCACCAAAAACCGGATTTAGCAAATCAAGACCAACCGTGGCATTTTCGTATAACAAAACATCATCTGGATGAATAACACAAATAACATCATCAATTTTTGGATGGTTAAGAAATGCCAAAATAGAATGACGAAGCATATGCACCCCAAGCAAAGGCAAATATTGCTTTGGAATGCCATTTTCTTGCAATAAACGAGAGCCTCTGCCACAAGCGGTGATGAGAGCGACAATTTTGTTGGTCATAATTAATTATTTTGCTGATAGTTTTGCATTCTTTTTACCATTTCTTCACGAAAATTTTTAATCAAACCCTGCACAGGCCAAGCAGCGGCATCGCCCAAAGCACAAATAGTGTGGCCTTCGATTTGTTTGCTGATGTTGTAAAGCTGATCAATTTCTTCTGTTTTTGCATTGCCCACAACCATACGGTCAAGAATTCGCATCATCCAACCCGTTCCTTCGCGACAAGGAGTGCATTGACCGCAAGATTCGTGTTTATAAAAATGAGATAATCTGGCAATTGCCTTAACAATATCGGTTGATTTATTCATCACAATAACCCCAGCAGTTCCCAAGCCTGTTCCTACTGCTTTTAAAGAATCAAAATCCATCAAAACTGTATCGCAAACTTCTTTTTTAATAAGCGGAACCGAAGAGCCACCAGGTATGACGGCTAATAGATTGTCCCAACCGCCAACAACTCCGCCAGCATGTTTTTCGATTAGATCTTTCAAAGAAATACCCATTTCTTCTTCAACATTGCAAGGCTTATTAACATGCCCTGAGATACAAAAAATTTTCGTGCCTGTATTTTTTTCTCTACCCAAAGAAGCAAACCAAGAGGCTCCTCTTCTTAAAATAGTTGGCACAACCGCAATAGATTCGACATTGTTAATAACGGTTGGACAACCATACAAGCCAATTAAGGCAGGAAAAGGCGGTTTTAATCTGGGTTGGCCTTTATTGCCTTCTAAACTTTCTAGCAAAGCGGTTTCTTCGCCGCAAATGTAGGCACCTGCCCCGCGATGCACATAAATATCGAGATCGTAGCCAGAATCGCAGGCATTTTTGCCAATTAGTTTTGCATTGTAGGCTTCGTCTATTGCTTGTTGCAAAACTTCGGCTTCGCGAAAATATTCGCCCCGAATGTAAATATAGCAAATTCTGGCATTAATGGCTCTTGATGACAGCAAGGCACCTTCTATTAGCTTGTGCGGTTCGTATCTTAAAATATCGCGATCTTTGCAAGTGCCAGGCTCGGATTCGTCGGCATTGATAACTAAATAATGAGGTTTGCCTGTGTTTTGATTTTCTTTTTTAGGCACAAAAGACCATTTCATGCCGGTAGGAAAGCCTGCCCCGCCCCTGCCCCTTAAGCCAGAGCTTTTGATTTGCTCGATGATATATTCGCAACCTTGACTAAGAAAAGATTTGGTGTTGTGCCAATCGCCTCTTTTTTGGGCAAAATCTAGGCTAAAAGACTGTTCGCCAGATAAATTGGTAAATATTTTATTTTCAGAACTAAGCATAAAAAAACGAAATCGATGCAATAAAAAATAATGTTAAATAATTTTTGAAAAAAAACTTGTAATTATTTTAATTAATGAATTATAATTTTGCAAATCAATTTAACTTTTATTTTCATATATTTTTGTGCCAAATATATTCAAGCTTCACAAATCGCTACTTTATAAGGCATTATTGCTTATTGTGCTCTTTGTTAATTTTTCTTGCTCTAAAAAAAAATTAGATGTTTTTGATACTAAATCTAACTTATCTATTTCTGAAATCGAAAAATCAATGATAAAAGAAAAAAAAGACAAGCCAAGCCAACAATCTCAACAACAAATACAATCATCCATTCCCAAACTTAACAAAACAATCGTAACTCCTCCTCCGCCAATCATTGGTGGCGACACCATAATGTCTGTCTACATCAACTCTTCCAACCCAATAGTAGATGCCTTGGTTGACATTGGCAGGGCAGCAAACATCGATGTCGATATAGATCCTACCATCAATAATTCTGGTGGGGTTATTATTAATGCCAACAATCGTCCTCTCAAAGAAATTATCGATCGCATTTGCACTCAAGCAAATTTACGATATTCTTATAAAAATAAAGTGTTATTTTTTGAACCAGATAAATCTTTCTTAAAAAACTATTATTCCGATTTTCTACCCGATTCTCCTCTTTGGGACGAAGTCAAAACAAATCTCGAAAACATTTTAATCGCAGAAGCTCCAAGAAATAATTTTTCAGCCCCTTCCGAATCAGACTCTTCTTCATCTTCTTCGTCTTCTGGTTCTCAAACCAGCACTTCGGTTACAGCAAATAAAAATTCTGGTTTATTCACCATTTATGCCAACACTAAACAACATCTATCCATAGAAAAATATCTCAACGAAGTGAACAAACAAGCTTCAGCGCAAGTATTAATTGAAGCAAAAATTGTAGAAGTTTCTTTAAGCGACAGTTTTCAGGCTGGTATAGATTGGGGTCATAAATCTTGGGCTAATATGGTTGGTGCAGGCAATGGAGCATCGAGTTTTACCACAAAAAACAACTATTCTACCACTAGCGGTCTTTCTTATTTACCGGGCAAAGCTGTTAAAATATTTGGCTTAGGTCCCGATATTAACTTAGCAGTAAAAGCTCTTTCAACTTTTGGAATTACTAAAGCAATTTCTAGCCCGCGAATTAGTGCCATCAACAACCAGAAATCTACCCTCACCTTTGCCAATAAACTAGTATATTTTAAAATAGAACAAACCGCAGGGGTAGCTTCTACCGCCAACACTCCTGGCACTGGTAATGTTGCAAACTCTACAAAACAAGAAGAATCAGTTGGTGTAATACTTAACCTCACTCCTTCAATCAATCTTAAAAGCAACGAAGTTACTATTAGTATTGAACCAAAATTTACTACTAGCAACGAAAAAGTGCAAGATCCAGTTAATGCACTTAACTCTATCCCAGTTATTGTAACTCGCGAATTAAAAACCATAGCCAAAATACAAAGTGGCAATGTTTTGGTGCTTGGTGGCTTAATGGAAGATTCTTCTAGCAATTCTCAAACTGGCACACCATTTATAAGTAAAATTCCAGTATTAGGGTGGTTTTTCAAATTTGTTAATCGTTCTTCAAACATAAAAGAAACCGTTATTTTCATCAAAGCAACCATCATCAATTCTAGCTCTCAAGTTAATTCTGTTGATCGCGAGTTGCAAGAAAAATACGATGTTAATCGCCGAGAATATTTTTAATTAATCTGTCTATGTTGCCAATTTTAAAATATATCCTAAGAAACGGTCTACGCGACAAACTTTATCTTGGTTTATTCATCACCATTGCAATTTGCTTGGCAATTGCCATCTTTTTAGGCTCCACTATGCTTACCGAACAAGCTCAAACCAGTGTTGCCTATTTTGCTGGCTCTTGTCGCACAATTTTATCTTGTGGCTTAATTTTATTTGTTTGCATCACCATAAACAGAGCTTTCGAACACAAAGAAATAGAATTTATTTTATCAAAAGCCATTTCTCGAGAACAATTTATTCTTGGCTATTTGCTTGGCTTTTTTGTGGCGGGCATCATCATTTTGTTGCCAATTAGCTTGGTTGCAATGTTAATTTTTGGCATTTATAATCTTGGCTTGGTTTGTTGGTTTCTAACAGTTCTTGCCGAAAGTTTAATTGTCATTTGTTTTGCTTTACTTAGCTCTCTTATCTTAAAAAATGCCTTTTCTGCCATCTTGGCTTCTCTTGGTTTTTATGCCATCTCTCGTTTAATGGGTATGTTTGTTTTGGCAATTGAATTACCAGAAAAAATCAACATCAATTCTTATAATATTTTAGGTATGTCGTTAAAATTTTTATCAATATTGTTTCCCCGACTCGATCTTTATGCTCAAAGCTCTTGGCTTTCCTATGCCAATTCTATCAGTTCGGCCGAATTATTAATCATCTTTTTTCAGTCAATCATCTACTTGCCCTTACTTATTTTTATGTCCTTTCACGATTTTAAGAAAAAACAGTTTTAATTATGCAATGCAAAACTTTTTTTTATATCTATTCTCATAAAATATTTTTTTGGCTATTTATTGTTTTTTTTGCTTTGCAAGCTTGGTTTTGGCACAAAACAGAATCCTACCACAAAACACCGCAACCAATTCCAGAAACTCCCAGCAAATATGTGGTTTCGGCTATGTCTTTTGGCGATAAAGAATTTTTATTTCGAGCCCTCGCCACACGCATCCAAAATGCAGGCGATATTTTTGCTGGCTTTATGGCTCTTAAATATTACGATTACAAAAATCTCTATCAATGGCTAAAAACATTAGACAATCTCAATAATCAATCGTTGTTAATGCCCTCTCTGACTAGTTATTATTATTCGCAAACTCAAAAAAAAGCAGACAACATTTATATCGTCAATTATCTAGATGAATTTGCCAGCAAAGATATCGACAAATATTGGTGGTGGCTATTTCAGGCAACTTTTATTGCCAAAAGAGATTTAAAAAACTACGATTTAAGCCTAAAAATTGCCAACAAACTAGCTCAAAATCAAGCAAAAACCGCACCTCTCTGGACCAAGCAAATGCCAGCTTTTATTAGTGCCGAAATGGGCAATAATTGCTTGGCTCTAAACATTATCAGCCACATTTTGCAAGACTACGAAAAACAAAACAACACTAAAGAAAACAGCCAAGAAATTGTCAAAGAAATTAATTTTATGAAATTTTTTATCGAAAAACAAATTCATCTGTTAAAACAGCAAAATTTTAATGCTAAGCAATGCCCATAAAATCTCTTGCCACCATCGTTAACATTGCCCTACAAGAAGATAATGCCACCTGCGATATCACCAGCGATATTACTATCAACCCTAAACAAGAGCATAATTTTAGCATCGTCGCCAGACAAAATATGGTTTTATCTGGCATTAATGCCGTTGATGAAACTTTTTTGCAACTAAACAAGCATAGCAAATTTAAAAATAGCACCTATCAATTAACCAATCACTATCAAGATGGCGATTTCATTTCTGCCAATCAAACAATTGCCAGTGGCACAGCTTCTAGTCAACTAATTTTGGCAGGCGAAAGAACTATGCTTAATGTTTTGCAACATCTAAGCGGCATCGCCACCAAAACTCGTGATTTTGTTGAAAAATTAAACAATCCTGCCATTAAAATATTTGACACACGAAAAACCCTTCCTGGTTTAAGAGATTTACAAAAATATGCCGTAAAATGCGGTGGAGGCAATAATCATCGATTTTGTTTAGCTAGCCAAATTCTCATCAAAGACAACCACATCGCCGCCAACCAAAGTATTCTACAAACCATTAAAAAAGCACAATCTGAAAACACCAAAAACCTATTGCTAGAAGTAGAGTGCGACAACATCAAGCAAGTTGCAGAAGTGATGTTGGCAAACCCCGACATTATTATGCTTGACAATATGTTGATTAACGAAATTATTGAGTGCAGTAATTTAATTAGACAACATAATAAAAAAATCATTATCGAAGTTTCTGGCTCAATCAACTTACAAAACATTCATTTATATAAAAATCTCGATATAGACCGAATCTCTATCGGCTCTCTCACCCATTCGGTTGCCAGCATAGATATTGGCCTTGATTTTTAAGGCAGATTAACCTTCATTTTGAGGAAATTTTGCACTGCATTCGATCTAAATTCCCCTTCCTTTGGTGCAGGGAATTTTGCCCCCCCAGTAATAGCATTAAATTAATAGCATTTTGCTATAAAATTTTACGCAGATCTAGCACTTTTTTTTGAGAAAAATCTGCATAATTGACAATTTCTTTAAATTCTGGCCACTCGGTTAAAATCACCACAAAATCGCTTGCCTTGTAACAATCAGCCAAGCTGGAGCAATATTTTATGTTATCAAATAAAATTGCTTGAGCATTTGGCATTGCCACTGGGTCGTAGGCAGAAATCGCAAAGCCATCTGCCAACAACAACTTAATAATTTCAATAGCGGGACTCACCCGCACATCGTCGGTGCCAGCTTTAAATGCCAAACCCAGAACAGCAAGGTTTTTGCTATCGCCCGCCTTCTTTTTAATTTTATTTGCCATCGCCACAAACCGCTGTTGATTGCTTGCAATAGTGGCTTGCAAAATATGTAAATCAATGTCGTTTTCGCAAGCTAAATGATGAAGAGCCAACGAATCTTTCGGAAAACAACTACCGCCAATGCCCGGCCCCGGATTTAAAAAAGCAGAACCAATTCGCCCATCAAGCCCCATACCCTTGGCAACATCAAGCACATTTGCCCCAAGTTTATCGCATAAAGCATCGATTTCGTTGATAAAAGCCACTTTGGTCATTAAAAAAGCATTGCTAGCATATTTTATAAGCTCGGCAGTGTTAAGATCGGTGAATAAAACTTGATGTTTTTGCAAAATCCAGGGCAGATAAATTTCTTGCATTATTTTTTTCGCAAAACTCTGCTCTGTTAAGTCTGAGCAACCAATTATAATGCGGTTTGGATGCAAAAAATCGTGCAAGGCAAAGCCCTCTCGCATAAACTCGGGGTTTGAAACCATCTCAATTTGATAAGGCAAGTGAGCCAACATTTGCTTGATTTTTTGATTAGTGCCAACTGGCACGGTCGATTTGGTAATAATAACCTTGTCTTCGCAAATAAACTTACTCAAACCATTTACCGCTTCAAACAAAAAGCTTAAATCTGCCTTGCCCGAATTTGGCTCTTGCGGAGTGCCCACCGCCAAAATAATTGCTTGAGAATGCCGAATTCCTTGAGCCAAATCGCATGCAAAAGCAAGATTTTGGCTATCAACCACACTAGCCAAAAGCTCGGGCAAACCATGCTCGTGAATGGTGGGAATTTTTTGTGTTAGTAATTTTATTTTGGCTTCGTTAGAATCAATGCACAGCACCTTATGGCCCATTTTGGCAAAACAAACCGCCGAAGTAAGCCCAACATAACCGCTACCAATAATGGTGATATTCATAGAGAAAAAAGTTGATTGAAAATTTTTTTTGAAATATTACCGCCTTTTTTTTAAAAAGCAAAAAAAATATTTGACTTGTTTTTTTGTTTAGATGAAAATAGTTTGCCATCACAAAAGAAAATTGCAACATAACAATTTAAAAGTATGAATATCATAGAAAAAAAAATGCTTGAAATCTTAAAAATTGGTCGAGAAAAATATAATTTTCTTGGAATTAAAGCAGAATTTGAAGCAGAAGGAACTAGATTTGATGAAATGATAAAACTAGCTGAAATCACTAGAAAAGCCAATTTAAATCTTGGTATTAAAATTGGCGGTTGCGAAGCGGTGAGTGATTTATATAACACAAAACTTCTTGGTGCAGAATACATCATTGCTCCAATGGTTGAAACTTCTTATGCTTTACAAAAATATATTGAAGCTAAAAATAAAGTTTATAACGAAGAAGAAAGAGCCGATGTTCGGTTTTTATTTAATCTAGAAACTATAACCGCTTATAATAACCTTGATTCTATAATAAAACAAGCCTCTGTTAAAAATGGAGCCGATGGTATTGTGTTTGGAAGGGTTGATTTTGTTGGTTCTATGGGCTTTACTCGAGAAAAAATTTCTAGTGGCGAAATTGGTTCTCATATCAATAATGTTGCTTTAAAGTGTAAAGAAAATAAACTTGATTTTGTTGTTGGCGGAGCAGTTTCTAACGAAACCATTAAATCTGTTAACGATGCAAATAAGTTCTACTTATCTCGTTTTGAAACTAGAAAAATTATTTTCAGTTCAGAGGCTCTAAAAATGAACGAAGATAATCTTCATAAAGCTTTAGAATTAGCGGTTCATTTCGAGTTGCTATGGTTGCAAAATAAACAAAATTATTATAGCCAAATTGCCTCCGAAGACTCAGCTAGAATTACAATGTTAAGCAAAAGATTTGAGAAATTTTAATGAAAAATTTGTTGTTATTTGGCTCTTCTGGTCATATAGGTTTAAAAATAAAAGATGCATTTACAAAGCAGGGATACACTATCTATTCTGTTAAAAGAAACAATTCTGATATATCTTCACAATATGATATTTTATGGAATTTTGTTGATAACCAAGACATTAATATCGAAAATAATATTCAATTTGATTCGATTTGTTTTGCACATGGCATCAACATCAATGATTCAGTTTATAATTTTGATCCACATCAAAGCCTAGAACTCTATAAAAGCAATTGTTTTTCAATATTAATTGCCATCAATAAACTTCTAAAATTAAATTTACTACAAAAAGAATGTAGAATTTGCATAATTAGCTCGGTATGGCAAAATATTGCTAGGCAAAATAAAATGTCTTATTGCATCTCTAAATCAGCATTGCAGGGCTTAATTAATTCATTATCTGTTGATTTAGCAAAAGATGGCTATTTAATTAATGCCATTCTGCCCGGAGCATTAGATACCGAAATGACTAAAAAAAATCTTAACAAGCAACAGTTAGATAATTTAAAATCTCAAACAAGTTTTAATAAACTCGCAAATATCGATGATGTGGCAAATTTGGCTTATTTTTTATGTAGCGATGACAATACCAGCATCACTGGTCAATTCATTAATGTAGATTTAGGGTTTTGTAATGCAAAAATTATTTAAAATAAACTCTTCAATATCTTCTTATAAGTTAACAATAGATTGTCAATGTTTTTCTTATTTACAAAACCTTAAAGATAATTATGTCATCATAATTGATGACAATCTATTTTTGAAAAATCAACACTTTTTGCAGCAGTTTCAAAATATTGTCAGAATTACAGCAACAGAAGAAATCAAAGATCTCTCTAATATTTCTAATGTCATTTCTAGCATAAAGAGGTTTTCTTTACAAAAAAGCGATATTCTTATTGGAATTGGCGGAGGAATAATTCAAGATATAACATGTTTTGTTGCTTCAATTTATATGAGAGGAGTTGATTGGATATATTTTCCCACAACTTTTCTTGGAATATGCGACTCTTGTATAGGCGGAAAATCTTCAATTAATGTTAATGGCATTAAGAATTTGGTAGGTAATTTTTATCCCCCAAAAGAAATTATGATTGATTTTTCATTTCTAAACTCCCTTGACGATACTCAAATAGATTCTGGTATTTGCGAAGCTCTCAAAATATGCTTTGCTTACCATGAAAATAAAGCTTTAACAGATTTTTACGATTTATATAAAGAAAAAAATAATCATTATCTGCAAAATATTACCTTTTTAAGCCTTGAAATCAAAAAATGGTTTATAGAAAAAGATGAATTTGATAAAAATGAAAGAAAATTATTAAATTTTGGTCATACATTTGGTCATGCAATTGAAAGCGAATCACAATACAAAATAACCCATGGAATAGCTGTTGGCTTCGGCATAATTTGGGCAATTGCAATGTCAAACATCTATTTTCAAAATATCAAACACAATAGAATTATAATTTTATTAGAAATCCTTAAATCTATATTAAAAAAACATACTCACTTTTGTTTTATAATCAATAATTTATCCGTTGAAGGCATATATAACAAATTCGTCCTCGATAAAAAACATCAAAACAAATTTTTTAATTGTATATTAATTAATCAAGATGGTTTCTTAATTATTAAATCGTTTGAAAAAAATGAAGAATTTATAAGAAACTTTAAATCAAGTTACGAACAACTGAAAAAAATTGTTTTACAATGAAATATTCCGATTTTTTTTGCCAAATTTTAAAAGATAAAGGCTATACACATTGCTTCACTGTAACTGGTGGAAATATAATGCATATAATTGGTAGTGCTTCGAACTACTTTGAAATAGTACCAGTTGTTAATGAAGTTGCTGCTGGTATCGCAGTGGAGTATTTTAATGAAATACAAAATCAAAAAAAAGCATTCGCCTTGGTGACTGCGGGTCCAGGGTTGACAAACATCATAACAGCATGTGCTGGGGCATTTTTAGAAAGTAGAGATTTATTAATTATCGGCGGGCAAGTTAAGGTGAGTGATTTAAAAAACAATCCCAATCTCCGCCAAAGAGGAATACAAGAAATTAATGGTGTGGAATTAACAAAATCAATCACCAAACTCTCCATAAGAATGGATAATCCATTTTCTAAAAGCGATATAGAAAAAATAATTAATTTTGGCGCAACTCCAAAAAAGGGTCCTATTTTTATAGAAATTCCACTTGATGTTTCGGCAAAAAATATAGATGAAAATCTTTTACCAAGCATTGATTTGCCTGATATAATTAAAAATAATCAAGCTAATTCTGATATTAATGCGATTTTTGATGATATTGAAAAAATTCTTTCTCAATCTTTAAGGCCATTAATATTAATAGGAGCTGGTGTCGCAAGAAATGTCGCTGAAAAAATTTATAGTAAGTTTAGCAATCTAAATATTCCGATCACAACAACTTGGAATGCTGCTGACAGAATTTCTTCAAATCATCCTCTTTATTTCGGCAGACCAAATAATTGGGGCCAAAGATATTCTAATATCATTTTACAACAATCCGATTTATTAATAGCAATAGGCACTAGGCTTGGTATTCAACAAACTGGTTTTAATTGGCAAGAGTTTGTGCCAAATGGCAAAATAATTCAGGTAGATTGCGATCATCACGAATTAGAAAAAAGTCATCCAAAAATTGATATGGCGGTTTGCACTGATGCTAATAATTTTTTAGAAAAAATCCTTGATTTTAAAACAAAAGCAAGAGTCGAGTGGGTAAATTTTTGCAACGATGTAAAATCAGCAATTCCTCTCAACGAAAAGCAATCTAATAAAAATGATATTAATTTTATTTCGCCATTTTCTTTTGTTGAAATTTTATCAGATATTGTAAACAAAACAGATATAATCATTCCGTGCAGTAGTGGCGGGGCATTTACAGTAATGATGCAATGTTTTAAGCAAAAAAGAGGGCAAAAAATCGTCACCAACAAAGCCTTAGCTTCAATGGGTTATGGCCTAAGTGGTGCAATTGGAGCATCAATTGCCAACCCAGATAAAAGAACCATTTTAGTTGAGGGCGATGGCGGATTTGCTCAAAATTTACAAGAAATAGCCACTGTAGTTGCCAATAATTTGAATCTTAAAATTTTTATTTTCGAAAATAGTGGCTATGCCTCAATACGCATGACTCAAAAAAATTATTTCAATGGCAAATATGTTGGGTGCGACACCAATACTGGCTTAGGCTTTCCTGATTGGTTTAAGCTTTTTGATGCCTATGGAGTTGAAGCTATCGAGATCAAAAACGAAGATTTTATTTATGATAAAAAGTTTATTGAACTATTTAATAACAACAAATGCACCGCTTTTATTGTAAGAATCGATCCAGAACAAACCTATTTCCCAAAAATTGCCAGCAGACTAAAGCCTGATGGCAACATGGAATCAAACCCTCTGCATCTAATGAGCCCCGAATTAGAACCTGAATTAGCAAAAAAAGTTTTTAAATATATAAAATATGAAAAATAATCTTAATGGAATAAAAGCAGTAATTTTAGCAGGTGGCAAAGGCACCAGAATAGCCGAAGAAAGCCATAACAAACCCAAGCCCATGATTGAAATTGGTGGCAAACCAATTTTATGGCATATTATGAAAACCTACAATCACTACGGAGTAAAAGATTTTATAATCTGTGCTGGTCACAAACAACATGTTATCAAAGAATATTTTTTTAATTATCAATTATTTTCATCCGACATAACAATCAATACTCATCAAGGCATTGTAGATGGCATAACTTTTCACAACAAAAATTATGAAGAATGGAACATAACCATTGCCAACACCGGCGAAGATACCATGACTGGCGGTCGAATAAAAAGAATAGCTCAATATTTAGATAAAGATAAGCCCTTTTTCATGACCTATGGTGACGGTGTTGCCGATGTTGATATTGCTAAGCTCTTTGCGTTTCATAATTCGCATAACAAAATCGCAACTGTCACTGGCACAATTCCAACTGCAAGATTTGGTGCTCTTCATTTTGGTGAGAACAATATGGTTGAAGGCTTTGTTGAAAAACCAGACAACGAAGGCGGCTATATAAATGGCGGCTATTTTGTTTTATCACCTAAAATTCTTGACTTCATTAAAGATGATAATACAATTTTTGAAAAAGAACCGCTTGAAAATATTGCAAAACAAAAAGAGTTAATGTCATATTTGCATAATGGCTTTTGGCAACCTATGGATACCGTGAGAGATCATGCTCATCTTTGCACACTTTGGAACAATAATAAAGCTCCTTGGAAAATATGGTAAAAATTAAAAATACAAAACTAACCAATCAAAATTTTTGGAAAAATAAAAAAGTTTTAATTACTGGGCATACTGGTTTTAAAGGTAGTTGGCTTACTTTATGGCTTCAAAACTTAGGTGCCCAAATATGTGGAATTTCTCTTGAGCCAAACACTAATCCTAGTTTATTTAATTCATTAGAATTATCTAAAAATATAGAGCACAATATTTGCGATATTCGCGATCTTGAAAAATTAAATAATATTTTTACCAAATTTCAGCCAGAAATAGTTTTTCATCTTGCCGCTCAACCCTTGGTTCGATATTCTTATCATCATCCAATCGAAACATATCAAACCAATGTTATGGGCACTATTAATGTGCTAGAAGCAATCAAAAAAAACAACTCAACCTTAGCAACAATTATCGTAACTAGCGATAAATGTTATGAAAACATAGAGCAAATTTGGGGTTATCGTGAAAACGATAAAATGGGCGGCCATGATCCATACAGCAATTCCAAAGGCTGTGCTGAACTGCTGGTTTCAGCATATGCCAAATCATATTTTATACCAAATCAAAATTATGGCAGAATTGCCTCGGTAAGGGCTGGCAATGTTATTGGTGGCGGCGACTGGGCAGAAGATAGATTAATTCCCGATTTAATTAAAACTTTAGTTGAAAACAAAAATCCGATCATTAGAAGCCCAAAAGCCATAAGACCATGGCAACATGTTTTAGAGCCTTTGGCTGGTTATATGTTGGTTGCTGAATATTTGTGGAACTTGCCAAAACAAACAACTTTATTAAACTGGAATTTTGGACCAGAACAAGAAAGTCAGAGAGATGTTGAATTTGTAGCAAAAAAAGTTTGCGAACTATGGGGCAACAATAATAGAATAGAAATTCAAGAAAATGAAAGCAATTTACATGAAGCAAATTTATTGTATCTTGATTGCACCAAGGTTAAAAAAGACTTAAACTGGCAACCAAAATGGGGTATTAACGACACCTTAATCAATACTGTTGAATGGTATAAAGATTTTTATAAAAATAGTAAAAATGTTTTAATTTTAAGCAATAATTTAATTGATAATTATGCAAAATAGCGAATTAAATCCTAAGCTCACAATTTTAATTCCAACCAGAAATAGAGCTAAGTTTTTAGATACTTGTTTGAAAAGAATAGTTAGATCGATCAATTATTATCAAAGTAATGGTGGTACAGAGAATATAGAGATTGTTGTTGCCAATAATTTCTCAAACGACAATACCGAAGAAATCGTTTTGAATTTTGCACAAAATTATGAATATATAAAATATTATAAACATAAAGAATTTTATAAATCGGCCGAGGAATCTCTATTTAATTCCATAGAATTTTGCCTTGGCGATTATATTTGGAGTTTTGGTGATGATGATTATATGCATCAATATGCAATAGAAAATATATTTAATAATGTTTTACAATCGGAATTGAGTTTTATTCTTTTAAACTGCGATATACTTAGTCCAGATAAAAGAGTATGTCAATATATGAGATCTAATCATGATATGGTAAAATACGATAATGGGCAAGAGCTATTTAATAATTTTGGTCTCATAAGCGCTACAACCACTATCTCTTGTCTAGTTTTTAAAAAAAATGATATTGATATAAATCTTTTTTCTGAAATATCGAAGATTTCTAAAATATATAGCCATTCCTTCTTTCTTTTTACAACCTTCTATAATAAAAAAGTTGCATTTTTTTCAAAGCCAGTTATCACATACAAATCAAATACAATTGAAGCAGAATCATCTAACATTTATGGATTATCTAAACAGCATAAGTTGTTAGAGCTACATTCATTCACGATTGGACTATTGAATTTAATAAAATATGTCGAAGAAAAAACCAAAATAAATAAAAAAACTATTCTCAATTTTCAAGAAGTAGAAATATCAAAAGATAACTGGAATGTTAAACATAGTTTATTGTGTTATTTTATATTAAGAATGTTCGTTGCACAATTACTAATAATAGTCAAATACAACTTAATCGAAAAAATAAAAAATAAAAACAACATAAATGTATTTTTAGATGAATTTAGTGTATTTTTGCAAGAAATTGATAATAAAGAATTTGCTAAAAAATTAATTATTTTTCTAAGTAAATTTAGGAAAAAAAATTTTATAATCCCAAATCAAAAGCGAAAAAAAAGACACCTAAACAAACTCAATGAAGTCAATAATAATATCAATACATTAGAAGATCTTCTGATACAGAAAACTTTAAATTACGATAGCAAAGTAGGTAATAGCTATTTGCTTACCAAATCAAATATAGCTCTAAAAACCATCTTGGAAATAAAAAGCGGAGTTATTGACTATTCATTTAATAATGAACAAAAATTACTATCAATAATGGTACCAACATATCAAAGGCCGATTGAGATTTTAAAATTATTAATTTTCCTTCAAGAGAATAAAATCAACGAAATAAAAGATATAGAAATAGTTTTTGGAATAAATCACAGAACTGGAGAAGATTATACCAGTGTAATAATAGAATCGATAACGAAAGATTGGAAAAATGTAGTGATGAAAAAATTTGATACATTTGCCACCACTGCAGAAGAAAATATTAATAGGACCATAAAATTTTGTCGAGCTCAATATATATTCTTTCTTGGAGACGATGATATAATTAATATTAAAAGCCTATTCTTTGCACTTGATTTATTGAGACAAGGAAAATCTGATGTTTACATTTTTAATTCTAATACAGAAGCAGACTATAACTTAACTTTCAATGGCAAATCTCCAGGTTTTAAGAATTTAATAACAATTCGCAGAAATTTTCCTAAGATATTATCAGAATATGGAATTACAACATCAATGGCATTTATATCAAGGTATATTGTAAAAAAAGAAATAATTGGCGATATGAGTAAAGAGATCGCAATTTCAAAAATTTATTCTTATATTTTTTCTTTTATTAAATTTTTTAAAAACAAAACCATTACCTTAGTTTCTATCCCAATTGTTACTAGGTTTGATAGTCTTAATGGGGGGAATGAAAGATTTTTAGAACTTAATTCCATAGATAAAGTAAAAACCTATCATTACTGGACATCTGGTTTATTGGCACATTTTATCAATATTGCGGATCTCAATATAGTCAAAGACTCTTGGCTATTTGGAATTAATGAAAGAATCGATGAAAATAATAGTTTTTATCTCTGGAAAGATATTGTAAAAAATTACTGTTACCAACAATTGCAATTTCTTAAAAACCAAGATATATCTGAAAAAGTTTCGGAAAAAGATCTAGATATTTTAACTAAAATTTCAAAATCTTCTAAGAATAAAATTGATAATTTCTTTATCAAAGAGGTTATTTTTTATCTATCACAAATTAATAATCTTGATAGTAAAAAAGAATTAACTCAAGATATTATTAAAAAATACATCATAATAATTAATCAATTAGTAACAAAAATTTTATCAAAATGTTAGAATTAAAATCAAATATACTCAATTTAATAAAGCAATACCAAGAAACTGAGCATAAAAAGCCCGAATTTATTCCAGGCAAAACCTATGTACCTGTTTCTGGTAAGGTTTACGATTACACCGACATGCAAAGCCTTGTCGAGTCGGCTCTTGATTTTTGGCTCACTACTGGCAGATTTAATCGTGAATTTGAAAAATCTTTGGCAAAATTTTTAGGAGTTCAACATTCTCTTACTTGTAATTCTGGTTCTTCTGCTAATTTATTGGCACTCACTGCTCTAACTTCGCATTTGCTAAAAGATAAAGCCTTAAAAGCGGGCGATGAAGTTATAACTTGTGCCACAGGCTTTCCAACCACTATTAACCCTATTTTAATCAATGGTTTAACACCAGTATTTCTAGATGTTGATATTCCTACCTACAATATGGACACCTCAAAATTAGAAGAAGCCATCACTGCAAAAACCAAGGCAATTATGGTTGCCCACACACTAGGCAACCCGTTTGATTTAGATAAAATAAAAGCAATTGCCGATAAACATAATTTATTTTTAGTTGAAGATACTTGCGATGCTTTAGGTGCCGAATATAATGGTCAAAAAGTTGGTACTTTTGGCGATATTGGCACTTTAAGTTTTTATCCAGCTCATCACATAACCATGGGAGAAGGTGGTGCAGTTTTTACCAATAGAAGCCTTTTAAAAAGGACTTTAGAATCAATTCGCGATTGGGGAAGAGATTGTTATTGCGAGCCTGGCAAAGATAACACTTGTAATAAGAGATTTTGTCAACAATTAGGCGAATTACCTTTTGGTTATGATCATAAATATACCTATTCCCATGTTGGTTATAATTTAAAAATCACCGATATGCAGGCCGCTCTTGGGGTTTCTCAATTAAAGCACCTGCCTAAATTTATTGAAAAAAGACAAGAAAATTTTGATATTTTATTTAATGGACTCAAACAATTTGAAGAATTTTTAATTTTACCTAAATTTTCGGCAAATGCCAAGCCATCTTGGTTTGGGTTTCCAATTACAGTTAGAAACAATGCAAAATTTTCTCGCAATCAATTGGTTGAATATTTAGAAGAAAATAAAATCGGCACTCGCTTATTGTTCGGTGGAAATCTACTTAAACAACCTTATATGAAAAATAAAAATTACCGTATTGTTGGAGATTTAAAAAATAGCGATATTGTTATGAATAGCACCTTCTGGATTGGTGTTTATCCTGGTCTTGATAATATTCATCTTGAATATGTTATAAAAACATTTAAAGAATTTATTAAGAAATCTATAGTATAACGATATGTCAGAAAAAAAATATTTTCTTCTTAATAGTAATTTCGTTGATTGTAATGAAGTTGATGATTTTAATAAATATATAAAAGATATAGCTGGAAACATCGGCAATTCTTATATAACACATTCTGTTATTAATATTTTATTTGGCAAATATAAAAAACTTGATGGTATAAAAAATCTTTGGTTTTATCAACCCAATCAATATGATATTGATAAAATTAACAACGAGTATAGTAAGGTAATATTAATATTGCAAGACAACTTAAGATCTTTTGATTCTTATTATCAACACAACTTATATAGCACACTAATTGACTTTTTTAAAAAAATTAAAATTCCCATAGTTGTTTTTAGTTTGGGTTGCAACTCCTTTGATAACGATTATAAAAACATTCATCTCAATATTAACAAAGATTTAATAAAAGTTTTAAAAATCATCTCAGATAATACAGTCTCTTTTGGGGTTAGAGGAGAATTTTCTAAAGAAGTTTTGCATAATATAGGAATTAAAAATGTTGATGTTACTGGTTGTCCTTCTTACTTTGTAAAGGGCAAGAATAGAGTTATTCAAAAAAATCTCAAAAACAATTCACTAAAAGTTTTATCCGGAGGGTATTTTAGATCGAATAATCATGACTTAAATTATGTTCTTCAAGATGAATGTTTATTTATAAAAAATATACACTTTCCTAAAGAAAGGATTTTAGAAAGCGATCTTGTAAATTTTAATCATGAAAACGATTTTCATAAATTGTTATTTGAAGGTTTTTTAAATGACAGGCTTCACTTTTTTAATAACCCAAAGCAATGGGAATCTTTTGCAAAAAATTTTGATTTTTATATAGGATCAAGAGTTCATGGCTCAATAGTTGCCATGAACTCTGGCTTGCCAGCTGTTGTAACCAATGAAGACACAAGGGCAAAAGAAATGTCAGATCTTTTTGGCATTAATTGTCATGCAGTTCGACCTGACACTAATCTATTGGAATTATATAATTCTATTGATATTGATAAAATTAATAAAAAATATCTCATTCTTTTTGATAATTTTAATAAATGGCTAGAAAAAAATGATTTAGAATTTGTGGATAAAGATAAAAACAATAATGATAAATCAAGTGTAGAGTTAAATTTAGATAGCTTTAAAGCAGAAAACAAAACAATTTTAGTAAAGATTTTATATGAAAAATTAAACATGCAAAAAGAAAAACAGATTAATAATTTGCAATCTGAGGTCAATAATTTAAGCTTTATAAATAATAATTTGCAATCTGAGGTCAATAATTTAAGTAATAAAATCAATATTATTGCAAACGAAGTTAGTATAATCAAAAAAACCTCTATAAAAAATCTTTTTTTAAAATATATGATAAAATTTTCTTCAATATTCATATTAAGACAAAAAAGACGCAAAATATATAGATTGCATCTAAAAAACAAGTTTCAAATAAACCTATAATGCTATTTCAACAAATAAAAATCATTTCATAAAATTTTTAGTAATATTTATCAATTATATTTTATTTATGAATCTAGTTTCGGCTATTAAAAATTTTCAAGAACGAGATTTTTCTTTTATCATTACTGGATCTAATGGCTGGTTTGGTAAATATATTTTAGAAATTTTACATAATAATTTAAAATCCGATTTTTACAAAAGAGTTTTTCCTTTTAGCAACTCTTCTTCAGTAATTAAATTATCTCAACAGGCAGAAATTAATTGTGTTAATTATGATTTTCAACTAGATCCTCATAAAAAATATGTTTTACTTCATTTTGCTTTTTTAACCCAAGATAAATTATCAACAAATTCTCTTGATGTTTTTAAAGAAAAAAATCTAGAAATTCGCAATAATATTACAAATATTATTAATAAAAATAATGTAGTTAAAATGTTATATGCCTCATCTGGGGCGGTCTATAACCAAAATAATTTATATGGCACATTAAAAAGACAAGATGAAGATTATTTTAGCGAGATAATGGCAAAAAAATCGGCAGAAATCATTATTCCAAGAATATTTAATGTAGCAGGAAAATACATAAATAAAGAAAATCTTTATGTGTTATCTGATTTTATAAATCAAGCAAAAATTGGTAAATCAATAACAATTAATGCCGAATCACTCACCTATCGAACTTTTACACATATTGCCAATATTTTTGAAATATGTTTTTCTTGGCTACTTGATGAAAAAAAAGCAGAAAAACAGTTAATATTTGATGTTTCTAATCCAAACCACCTAGAATTAACAGAATTAGCAAATAAAATATTTGATTTTCTTCGACAAAAACCAATAATAATTAGAAATTTAAACACACGAGCCGCTAAAAATTTTTATGTAGGTGATCCAGATATTTTTTTAAAACTTATTGCAAAATATCAAATAGAGGTTTATGATTACCCTAAAATGATAGACGATACTTTTCAATTTCTTTTTTAAAATAATAAATGCAAAACACCATTCTAACCCATAACAAGAGCTTTCCATACTATATTTTTGCTCCATCTTATGTCCAGACTTCTGCTGGCATTAAAATTTTGCATTATTTGTGCCATCATTTAAATATTCTTGGCTATCCGGCTTTTTTGGTTCCTATTAATCGAAAAAAGTATTTAGTTAATCCATATCTTGTGACTCCAATAATTACCGAAGAAATGTTTGAGAATCACAAAAAACATTCCTTAACTCCAATAGTGATTTATCCAGATGTGGTAATTACAAATAAATTAAATGTAAATTTTTTTGTGTATTATCTACTTCATTATCCAGGTTTTTTAATAAAACAAGACAATATAGTATTTGATAAACCGGTTTTTACTTATTCAAAAAAAATAGCAGAAAAAACAAATTGTAGTAATTTCGATATTCATACTCTATTTATACCAATTTTTGACACTTCAATTTTTTATCCTCCAAAAAATGATAATAAAAGAAGTGGCATGGTTTTTTATGCCTCAAAATACAAAAATATTTTTCACCAAAAAACTTTTGCCATCACCGATAATGCTATTGAAATTACTAGAGACGAGCCCTTTTCTCAAAAAACTCAACAAGTCGCAGAATTATTTAGAACAGCAGAGGTGTTTGCCACCTACGAAGAAACATCTTTAATAAATGAAGCAATACTATGTGATTGCCCGGTTTTACTAATTAAAAATCAATATTTTAACGATGATTTTTTAACAGAATACGAACTCGGAAAATATGCCTGCTTTTCTGATTATAATCAAGAGTCTTTGGCAATAGCTAAATCACAAATTCCGCTTGCAAAACAAAAAATATTTGAATCAATACTTAATTTTAAGCCACAATTACAAAATTTTATTACAGAAACTCAAAAACATGTTCAAGATTATCCTTTTCCAGATAATTTTAACAAAAAATATTTATGGCACGGAAAATTTTCTAAAATCATTAAATATAAGATCAGTAATTATTTAAATAAATTGCAAAGGCATTAAAATTTTCTTTTACAAATCACTAGTTTTATGCCAAAAATATCTGTTTTAATGTCAGCTTACAATCATGCTAAATTTATAGAAGAAAGCATAAATAGTGTGCTAAATCAAACTTATCAAGATTTTGAATTGTTAATTATCGACGATAACTCAACTGACAACACTTTTGAAATCATTAAATCTTTTAACAGTCATAAGATCAAGGCTGTAAAAAATCAACAAAATGTTGGTATGGTTTTAAACATCAATCGCTTGATTTCTATGGCTAAGTGCGAGTATATTGCCATTATCAATTCCGACGACAGTTGGCACCATCAAAAATTAGAAAAACAATTGCAATTTTTAGAGCAAAATCCACAACTTACTGGTTGCTTTACTTTGGCAAATATTATTAACGAAGAAAGCAAAATCATTAACTCAAAAACACAAGATTTTATTTATCAAGACAAAAATAGGCAAGAATTTTTGGCTTATTTTTTTCATCATCAGCAACATCATTTTTGCTATCCCAGCGTTTTATTGAAAAAAGAAGTTTTTAATCAAGTTGGCCTGTTTAATGCTATGCTAATTTTGTTGCTTGATTTTGATATGTGGGTAAGAATTTTAATACATGGTTTTCATCTGAAAATTTTACCAGAAAAACTAACCAATTTTCGTTCTTTAAATAATGATGGCAACCTTTCTGCTGGTGCAAAATCAAGCATTCGATCTAGTCTAGAAATTAAGCAAGTTTTATTAAATTACACCAAAATTGTTAATTATACAGATTTGCTGCAGATTTTTCCAAATTATGTTGTTAAAAATGAGCAAAATACTGCTTTGCCTAGTTATTTTTATTTGCTTGATTATTGTTGGCAACAATATTTTGCGGTAGATCGGCTTAAATCTTATATTAAAAATCATAATATCAAAAATTTTGTTTTAGAATTTATGCAATTTCAAAGCTTTGCCGATCGTGATTTTTATATATCTTTGCAACAAAACTGCGGTTTAAATTTTGACGATTATCTTAAAATGTCAACACAATATCCAAATGGTATTTTATTGTATAACAAAAAAAAGTTATCAAAAAAATTGGCAAAAAGTGCGGTTTTGGCCTTGATTATACTGCTGTCGCTAACAATAACTTTGTTGTTTTCTTGGTAATTTTAAAATAAATAAAAATGTTGCTTGGTTTTTATTTTTGTTTGTATTATAATTTTATTTGGGGATTTTTTAATAAATTAAAGTTCATTTATGTCTATAAATAAAGTAATATTGGTTGGTAATGTTGGGCAAGATCCTGAGGTTAGAACCACACAAGATGGCAGAGAAATCGCCAATTTTTCGCTTGCTACTTCTGAAAGCTGGAAAGATAAAAACAGTGGCGAAAAAAAAGATAAAACCGAATGGCACAGAATTGTCATTTTTTCACAAGGTTTGGTTGGTATTACCAAAAACTATGTCAAAAAAGGTAGCAAACTCTACATAGAAGGTGCTTTGCAAAGCCGCAAATGGACCGATAGCCAAGGCAACGAAAAAACTACCACCGAAATTGTTTTGCAAAATTATAGTTCTGTTTTACAAATTCTTGACAGAAACGATCGTCAAAATTCTGGCAACGATTATCAGTCAAATCAATCTTCTGGTGGCAAAAACAATCAAATCGCTCTCGAAGATAACGACGACGAAATTCCGTTTTAGTGTCAAAAATTTAAAATCTTGCAAGAAAATTAAAAAACAACAACAACATAAACCGCCTAAGTGCTTTGTGTTGTTTGGTTTTTAAATTTTCTTGCTTAGTTGTTTCCTTATTTTTATCATAAAAATTGTCAAAAATAGCTAAAAATCAAGTAAAATTATGACAAACATAGCCAAAATAATTGCTTATCAAATTTTAGATTCAAGAGGTTGTCCTACTTTAGAGGCAAAAATAACTTTACAAAACGGCATTTCTGCCACAGCTTCTGTTCCTTCGGGGGCTTCAACAGGCAAGCTCGAGGCTTGCGAACTTCGTGATAATAATCCAAAAATTTACTTTGGCAAATCGGTGTTAAAAGCGGTTGAAAATGTCAACACAATAATCGCCAGGAAACTTATTGGTTTTGATGGTTCAAAACAACAACAGCTCGATCAAATTTTGCTAGATCTCGATGGCACAGATAACAAGGCAAAACTTGGTGCCAATGCTATTTTGGCGGTGTCGTTGGCGGTGGCAAAAACTTATGCAAAAAACGCTAATCTTTCTTTATTTACCTATCTTGGTGGCGATTCTGCCAAAGTTTTGCCTGTGCCTTTGATGAATATTATCAATGGTGGCAAGCATGCCAATAACAGCATTGATATTCAAGAATTTATGATTGTCCCAGTTGGCGCTGGCTCAATGTTTGATGCAATAAGGGCGGGTGCCGAAATATTTGCTTGCCTTAAAAATAATTTACATAAAAAAGGCTACAGCACCAGTGTTGGCGATGAGGGCGGGTTTGCTCCAAACTTTTCTTCGGCAACTCAAGCTCTTGATTTTATTTCACAAGCGGTGCATGAAGCACATTATAAGCTTGGCTCTGATGTTTTGTTGGCTCTCGATTGTGCTTCTTCTGAATTTTATGAAAATTCTATTTACAATCTAGCAGGAGAAAACAAAAAATTAAACAGCACAGAAATTGTCGATTATTATCAAAAATTAGTCGATGCTTACCCAATTTTTTCTATCGAAGATCCGATGGCAGAAGATGATATTTTAGGCTGGCAACACATCACTCAAAAAATTGGTAACAAAGTGCAGTTGGTGGGCGACGATTTGTTTGTAACTAACCCAAAAATATTGCAACAAGGCATCAAACAAAAATTGGCAAATGCGGTCTTAATTAAACCAAACCAAATTGGCACACTCACCGAAACCTTGCAAACCATTACCTTGGCGAAAGAAAATAATTACAACAACATTATTTCTCATCGGTCGGGCGAAACAGAAGATACCACCATCGCTCATTTAGCGGTGGCAACCAATAGTGGGCAAATCAAAACTGGCTCTTTGTGCCGATCCGATCGCACCGCCAAATATAACGAACTACTACGTATCGAGCAAGAACTTGGCTTACAAGCAGTTTATGCTGGCAATTGCCAAGGACAATTTCGTTTTTTTTAGTGAGCGAAATATAAAAGCTATGGGGCAATATTCCTCTTCCTGCGGAAGGTGTGGATTTTCGCATAAGTGCAAACTTATGGAAAAAGACTAAGGTAGTGTTGGGAGACACGGAAAAATGCCACTTCAAAGGAATCCGAATGCTGCTTGCCGACACTACCCCGGCACTTCGTGCCACCCCTTCTACAGAAGGGGAATTGTTCATCGAGAACTGCTTGTCTATTTTTATTTTAAAGACTTAATGTTGTATATGCAAAGCAGATCGCCACCAACTCGTAAAGTGAACTGCTTGGTAACCATTGGCACCACAACATATTTATCGCGTAAAACATAGGTCATTTGGGTTTCTTTGCCGTTAACATCAACAGAACTGATGGTTGGTATTGCCAAATTATCATTAGAAAATTGAAAGCTAGTTTCAATGCCGTTATCAAAAACCTTGATTGGCATAATATTTTCGGCACTACCAGCAAAACTATAATCAAAATTTAACTCGTTTCCCTCTGGATTTCGCTCAATAACACCAGGCAAAGGTTCGTCTATTCTTATTCTGGGGGTTTCTGAAGTTTTCATAGGAGGAACAACAACAGGAACTTGTGGCACAGGCATTTTCACTGCCACATTAGGCAAAGCAAGTTGTGGAGGCATTGGCAAAGATTGCCCGATTTGTGGATAAAAAAACCGCACGGTATAGACCAAATCTTCGTCGGCTTTGCCTGTAAATTCGTCGGAGCGAATATCGAAATGATAGGTTCTTTTGTTGCTGATGATGGTAACATTGGTGTGGGCCGCCACCGCTAATGGCCTAATAAACAATCGCTTGCCAGAAGGAGTGAGTCGCCAAGCGAAGGATTCGCCAATAGAAATGGTTTCAATTTCTTCGTCTTCGGCAAATTCAATAAAAGATTGATAATTGTAATAAAATTTTAACTCATAAACTTCGTTTGGATTGTAAACCAAGGTGCGAATTCTGGAGTCGGTGGTGATTGGTGTTTGAGCAGAAGCAACCCGCCAAATAACAAAAAATATCAAGAAACTTTTTGCCAAAAATTTTGCCAAAAACTTTATAAATATTTTTGACGAAAAATTTATAAAAAAATTAGTCGCAAAAAAGCTTGTAATAGAATTAATCTTCATATAGTTTTTCTTTGATTTCTAAACCAGAAACTTCAAAACCCAAAGGGTTAATTAATCTTTCTTCTGGAGTAAATACTTTATCATCGGGATAAAAATTAAATTCAATAGTCACTTCTTCTATTTTTTTGCCAGAAGGAATGCCTGGTATGTTGCTTACTTGCTTAATAACGGTTAATACGGCCTTATTAGATGCTTGTTTGTTAATGCTTTTTACCCTCGCCTCAATGGTGCCTTCTTTAAAAGTTTCTGGATTAACTTTTGATAAAAAACCAGAATTAATGTTGGGAGTTGAGAATAAACGAATCTTTTCTTTTTTTTGTGGATAAGAAGATTTGTCGAAGCTAAAATAGGCATGCACAAATTCGTTTAAAAAATATTTTTCTAACGAGCTAAACTCGTTGCCCGCCCCAGCAACTGGCATTCCAAGATTGCTGTTGTTTGGCTGTTGCAATAGGTTAGTCATACCCGTGTTTTTATCGAGCTCTATAACATAAGGTTCGAGAGTTTTTGATGATAGCACCTGTCTTACAAATAAAACGGCAATAGCAACAGAAAACATCGCGATAAGTGCAAATAGAAACAAAATATTTCTTTGTATTAAAACCGATTGATAGCGATTAGAATACCATGTTTTAATTTTTTTATAACTTTGATCGTTAGACATTGGTGATGTTAAATTTTTCTTTACAAAAACTAAAACAACTTTAATAATATTTTATTTTTAATCAAGTGAAATTTAATATTTAATTTAATTTTCTTTATATGGCATCACTTACTCAAGAAAAAATGTCGATTTTACAAAAGCTAGAACACTTAAATTGGCTGTTGATTGCATTAATTACCACCTTGGCTTTTATTGGCTTTGTTGTTTTATATTCTGCCGCGGGAGGCTCTTTTTATCCTTGGCCAATTAGACAAATAGGATTTTTTTGTTTGTTTTTTCCGTTGATGATTATTATTGCCATTACCGATATTAAAATTTGGTTTAAAGCCTCTTATTGGTTTTATGCAATCGCTCTTGCTATGGTTATTACCGTTGATATTATGGAGCAATTAAGTCATAATGCCATGGGGGCAACCAGATGGATTCGCCTAGGGCCAATCAAAATACAGCCATCTGAGCTGATGAAAGTATGCACAGTTTTTGCTTTGGCTCGTTATTTTTACAACACCGAAGCCAAAGATATTGGCAAAATTCAGTTTGTGATTGTGCCATTATTATTAATTTTGGTGCCTACAGCCTTTATTTTTCACCAACCAGATTTGGGCACGGCAACAATATTGATGATGGTTGGAGTTTCTATTTTATTTATAGCAGGAGTAAAAATGTGGAAATTTATTTCGGCAGGTTTTTTAGTTTTAATTTCTATTCCTTTTGCTTGGCATTTTTTGTTCCACACTTATCAAAAAGAACGAGTGTTAATATTTTTAGATCCCACCAGAAACCCTTTAGGTAGCGGTTATAACATCATTCAATCTAAAATTGCCATCGGTTCGGGCGGTATGTTTGGCAAAGGCCTGCTTAACGGCACTCAAGGTCAACTCGATTTTTTACCAGAAAAACAAACCGATTTTATTTTTACTATGCTTACCGAAGAATTGGGTTTTTTGGGCGGAGTTGGCACTATTGCCATTTATTGTGCTATCATCATCATTTGCATTAATATCGCCATCAAAACCAAACACGAATTTGGCCGGCTTTTAGTGATGGGAGTGGTTAATATCTTTTTTGTGCATATGTTTATCAACATTGGTATGGTAATGGGTCTGTTGCCTGTGGTTGGGGCCCCCTTGCCTTTTGTTTCGTATGGTGGCACCATTATTGGCTCAATGATGATTGGCTTTGGCATGATTCTTAATATCGATTTAAACAGCAACACCGATTTACGAAGTTAATAAAGAAGAGGTGGCGAGCATTGTTCGATCTAAATTCCCCGCACTAACGAAGGGGAATTTTAGATCGAATCGTGGTATTTATTTGTGTAAATAGTATTATACCATTTACACAAATAAATATCGCATTTAAATACCGCATTCTAGGGTGATAATATTACCTCGATCTAATCGCTCCCCCGCTTTACGGGGGAGCAGAAGCTAGCTTGCTAGCTTCGTGGGGGGTTAAAAAATCATTATGCAAAATCGATGTTGTGATGTGCTTTTTTGACCCCTCCCCGAAATTGCTTTGCAATTTCGACCCTCCCTCAAGGGGAGGGTGATTAGATCGAAGTGTGATTTTAATTAGTGGAAATGGTATTATTTAGCCTAAACAGCACTTCTTCTTTGCCTAAAATATCGAGAATTTCAAAAATACCGCCAGCAGAAGCAGAAGAAAAGGTAAGAGCAATTCGCAAGGCAATGCCAAAATCTTTGATTTTTAAATTTGTCTTCACAGAAAAATCGTGAAACGATTGCTTAATTTCGGCAAGTTGCCAATTGTTTATTTGGCTAAAAACTTGCTTTAATTGTTGCAAAATTTCTTGTTTATTTGCCAAAAGTGCCGAATCGGCCTGATTAATTTGGCATTGATTATGTGTGTAGTAAATCGAACAAATATCGGCCAATTCTGTGAGTACAGCAGTTTTTTCTTTGGCGAATTTTAGCACCGATAAAAATTTTTGCTCTTCTTGCTGATTGGGTTTTTTTGGCAAAAAAGGAGTGATTAAATTTAGCAAATCGTGTTCGTGATAATTTTTAAGATAATGATTGTTTAAATGATTCAACTTAGCAAAATCAAATCTTGCAGGAGATTTGCCGATGTTTTCGATATCAAACCAAGCGATAGCATTTTCATCGCTAATAATTTCGTGATTGCCACAAGACCAGCCCAAACGAAGCAGATAGTTTCGTAGAGCTTGCGGTAAGTAGCCCTGCTCTTTATATTCTAGCACAGAAGTTGCCCCGTGCCTTTTTGAAAGCTTGGCACCGTCGGCACCGTGTATTAAAGGAATGTGGGCAAATTGTGGCACCCGCCAGTTGAGAGCTTGATAAATAACTTGTTGTCGAAAAGCATTGGTAAAGTGATCGTTGCCTCGAATAATGTGAGTAATTTTCATATCATAATCATCAACCACCACAGCAAACATATAGGTTGGAGCTTGATCGCTTCTTAGCAATATTAAGTCGTCTAATTCGCTGTTGGCAACACTCACTTTGCCTTGCACCAAATCAGATATTGTGCTAAAACCTTCTTGGGGAGCTTTAATACGAAGCACAGGCTGAACGGCACTGTGTTGCGACATTACTTTGTTTCGCCAAATGCTTTGAAAACGAAAAACCTCGCCTTTGCTTTCTGCCTGCTTTCGTCGCTCTTCTAGCTCTTCAACTGATGTGTAGCACAAATAGGCTTTGTCTGTTTCAAGCAATTGCTTGGCTACTTGTTGATGCCTTGCTTGATTTTGACTTTGTAAAACTGGCTTTTCGTCATAAGGCAAGCCAAGCCAAGCCAAGCCCTCTAAAATAACATCGATTGCTTGCTGAGTTGATCTCGCTTTGTCGGTATCTTCGATGCGTAATAAAAACTTACCGTGATGATGTTTGGCAAACAAATAGTTAAATAAAGCAGTTCTCGCCCCGCCAATATGCAAAAAACCAGTGGGAGATGGTGCGAATCTTACAACAACAGACATTACAAAATCTCGTTAAAATTAAAATAAAGATGGCATTATACCATTTACATAAATAAATACCGCACTTCGATCTAATCACCCTCCCGCTTTACGGGAGGGTCGAAACTACAAAGTAGTTTCGGGGAGGGGTCAGAAGACTGCATCACAACATCGATTTTGCATAATGATTTTTTAACCCCCCACGAAGCTAGCAAGCTAGCTTCTGCTCCCCCGTAAAGCGGGGGAGCGATTAGATCGAGGTAATATTATCGCCCTAGAATGCGGTATTTAAATGCGATATTTATTTATGAAAATGGTATTAGATACCTAAAAATGTATTTTAAGCTGAAACAACATTATAAGGCAAGTAATTTTTAAAGATTTAAATCTATCCAACACCATCTGAACCGCCTGTATTTTGCGAATCATTTTTTCTTGGAGATTTATCTTTATTGTTCGATCGAAAACCTTCTCTGCCTTTTTTATATCCTTTCGAAATAGCATCTTTGCCACCCCGAACCGCCATATCTCGACCAATTTTTTCTGCCCCGCCCATAACATTGCCAATTTTTTTGCCAATACCCTGCATATTTTGTTTTAAAGCATCTAGCATTTGAGTAGAATCGGCAGCTCCTGTAAGGCTTGAAGCAAGAGAAGTGATATATTCAAATATTTTATAAAAAATAAAAGTAATTAAAGCTAATTTAAACATCGATTTTAGTCTTTTTGCACCATCATCTTTAACATCTTGAAAAACAGTTATAACTAAATTAAATGGCTGTAATGATATTTTTTTCACTCCTTCTACATTGTTTTCTATTAATCCCGCTTCTGCCATTGCACAAATAGCACTTGTTTCTTTTGGCTTTATTTTATTTTTAGTTGCGAGAACGTTGTCGTTGTCAAAAATATTATCTCTTTCATCGCAGTTCATCTTTTGAAAATTACCATCAAAAGACTCGTTCAAACCTACAAATTCAGCATTGCCAATCATAGCATTGTCTATTACAGTAAGAAACAAGCCAAGATAAGCAAAAATTATGACTGGCTGAATAATATAGCCCATAATTTGAGAAAGCCATTGTTGAAATATATGCTTAGTTCTGTTAAACATTAAACAACAAAAAGCAAGTGGCGAAATATAAACCAAAATACTCAGCACAATAATGGTAACAATAATTAAATGCACAACTCTTAATGCAATGAGAATCATAAAAAATGCAAACACAACACTGGCTAGCATAAAAGCAAAACCTAACCCGCCACTAAAAAAACCAACCACAATCATTTTCAAGAAATTCGGCACATTAGTGTCGGCAGAATAACCAAGTAAATGAGATATTTTGCAATCAAAAGTATCAAAAATTCTGAGATATTCTTTACCAACTGGATATGTTTTTGTAACCACACCATTTTCATCAATTGGCGGAAAAATACAGCCGTCGCTACTTTTTGATAATCTTGGTGTTGCTGATTTTGTTGCATCATAAACCTTGTTTTCAGATTGCCTTACTACAGGTTGAAAAACTAGTTCTGCAAATTCTAATGGGGCTTCAAATGCCACTTTCATAAAATAATTTTCCCAGGCATTGCCGAGAGCAAAAAAACTAACTATGGCAATTTTAAACACAAAAACCGCTAGAGTTTTTTTGTTAAGCATTTCGTTTACCTGATTTCCTGCAAAAAGCATCAACAAACCAAATAAAGCCACACTAAGAGTAAGGGCGACTTTTATTGTATTTTGAAAATTTTCGCGTAATTTTAAGAAAACTGATTTACCATCAGGGCTAGCGCCAGGAGAATTGATGGCTCCACTTTTACATACACCATATTTTCGATATTCTTCTAATTCATAATCTTGATCGTCATTACAAATAAGTGCTCGCTTTGCTAATAAATAGTTTTCGAGAGTTTCTTTTAAACATTGCACCATGGGAGCAGTAAGATTTCGTGATTTTTTTTGCACTATAATATCGCTTTGTGAAATATCTTGCAAATTTCTACCGCCACTAATGGCAGAAGATCTAAACAAAGAATCACCAACAAAATTACGACATGCTAAACTTAAATAACTATTACTAGGCAAATTAATGCGTGTAACTCCATTGCTACTTTTTGCACAATGAGCTAAATGCTGACAAAAATTGGCGACAACTGTTTTTACTTTAGGAGTTGAAGTGTCTTGATGATCAATAGATTCAAATTTTTTCTCTGTGCCACCAGAAAGGTAATGATCGTAAGGACAATGATTGTTTGTTCTAGCACAAATATATTCGGGATTTTTTTTGCTAGAAAAGATTTTGTAAGCAGTGTCATTTGAATCGCCTATTTTGCAATTATCATCGCCTAAAGAACAAAATTTGTATTTGTGTTTCTGTTTCCGTGTCGAAATTAGAGGATCTAGACTAGTCACCGATGCAATTGCGGCTTGTTGTAGGGTCATTTGTTTAGAAGGTAACTTTTCTTCTATACAAATAGTAGTTTGGGCTTTTCTTTTGCAACATTGATAAGCATTATTTTCGTCAACTTCACTACCAGGCACTCCGCGTAAAAATCTATCACAAGCATAATTAACAGAAAGAGAATTTTTTGCAACTTCCGAAATCGGACCTCTCACATAATATCTTTGCCTTTCAGAGCTATAACCCAAATAACGAATTCTTCGAGGTAGGTCATTTTGCCATGGATTTTTGCATTGTCCTTCGTTATCTTGATATTCTATGCCCCCAAACCAATATTCTCGATAATATTGATTTGTAATATCAGGCTTGCTCGCCTCTTTTAATGCGGTTTGATTGGCATAATCGAAATGAAATTTTGAAGAAAGAGCTTCGTTTGGCGAATTTGGAATTAAAAAGCCATTAGTAAAATTACCATATTTCTTGCATTCTTCTTGATTGTTTTTAAATTCTTCTCTATTAGTAAATAAACTTTTCAAACATCCTTGATAAGATGTTTTATTGTCAACATTCCATTGTTGTTGCGGTTTATTCCACTGCCAAGTTATCCATTCTGCACCACACATTTGATTGGTTTGAAAAGAAGTGTTAGCTTTTGCAAATTTTTCTGCTATTTGGCTATAATAAGTAATTGTTGATGCTATGAATGTTAAACAACTTGCGTATGATGTGCCGACACTTGCAATACATAGTGGGCCAGAAATTGTACATGTCCCAGGGGGAGCAGGAATGCAAACTGGTGCCGAAGCTGCAACACGTGTATTAGATACAGCATCATAACAAAACAAAAGACCATCTAGGATTGTAGTTAAGCTAGCTCTAGCTAAAAAAACTCCTGTTTTTACTTTTTTTGGATGTTTTTTTGCAACTTTAGATGTAGCAGATTTTACTTTATTGATAACTTTAGAAAAAAAACCTGCCTTTTTTATATTATCTGCAACCGCAACAGCATCGCCATTGACCGATGCCACAGCAGAACAAGCAACCGAACCAAAGATAGAGCTGGTCATTCCTAAAATCATAGTTGCACCCCAAACTTCCATATGAGGAATAAAAAAATTCGAACAAGTTTCGTTGCTTAAATCATCAGCAAAATCTTCCGAAGCAAGAGCTGGTATAAAAAAACCTCCGCCATCATTAGCATAGTCTTCTATTCGCATATCGTTGCTATGAGTGGCATGTCCCAAATTACCTACATTGCATTTTTTGTAGTTTTCATCGTAAGAAGAAGAATAGATGGTTTGTGCATATTCTGCGCCATCACCATATGTTCTGTCAATAAAATTGCCAGCATCATCTACCTTAGCAAATTCAATAGATCCTGTATCTCCTCTGGCAAAATTAGCTGTTTTTTCTTTAAAAGCTTGTGCATTATCTTTTACTTCTCTGAAATCTTTGTAAAATTGATACAAATCATGTCGATCTTCAACAAAACCTGGGGAAGTGCATGTTTCTTGTGGTCTGCCATATTTGATTTTACCAATAGTGCCGTAACTAACATTAGATTGTTCTTGCCTTTCATCACAAAAACCTCCAAAACCCATAAATCTGTCGCACTCATCAATTCTTCTTTTGTTGTTTATGTCTGCAACAGTGCATTTTTGCCTTCTAGAAAAACGAATGCCGTCGTAAAGATCTTCACTTTCCACTTCTTCGTCTTGCATTGAATTGGTTATGTGTTTTATTAAAATATTCATCATTGTAAGTGGTCTATCGAGCGGTGGAGGCAAGGTTGAAGAATTTGCATTATCAGGAAAACTAATAAAAAGAGCAAAAAGAGCAATAATAATTTGCTTGATGTTTTTTGTGCTAGACAGAAATTTCATTGAATCTAGCAATAATATTGTTAAGATTAAAATTATTAACCTTAAATGCGGTTCTATTAACAATCAAGCAAGAAGAAACCTCTAAGATGGTGGCAATTTCTTGCATATTATTTTCTAATAAGGTTTTTCCTGTGCTTACTAAATCAACAATAAAATCGGCCAAATTAAGCCAAGAAGCAATTTCTACCGATCCGCTTAATTTCACAATTTCGGCCTGAATGCCTTTTTGACTAAAATAATCAGAAGTGATATTAACATATTTTGTGGCTATTCTTAAAGAAGTTGCTTGAGCTAAATTTAGTTGGCTGTTTTTTTTGCCAGCGATAGACAAGCGACATTTGCCAATTTTTAAATCAAGCATTAAAAAAACCTGCTTAGAAGGAAACTCAGAAAGCACATCGAAACCACAAATACCAAGATCTGCCCCGCCAAATTTTACAAAAGTGGCAACATCAAAACTTCTTACTTTAATAATTTCGAGATTTTCTAGGTTGGTGGCAAAAAAAAGTTTTCTGGAGTTTTCGTTAAAAAAATCAGGCTCGGGCTGTAAATTTATTTTTTTAAACAACGGCAAAAGATCTTGCAAAATTCTGCCTTTTGGCACAGCCAAGGTAATTTTTTTCATTATCAAAAATTTTTATAATATCGCAATAAACAACCCAAACTATTAAAACTTTGTTTTGCATTTAGTGTTGTTTGATTAACATAATGTTGATAACCCAATTGCAAAACCAATCTATCAAAAACTTTATTGGCAGTAAAATCGTAGCCAATATTGATTTCAGAGGTATTTTCTCGAAAACTCTTACCCAAATATCTTTTGCTATTTTTGTTGCTGTTACCCAACAATAAACTATATTTTTTAACAAAAGTAGTAATTAAATTCACAGAAAAATAACTATCGTCAATATTAGAATTCCCATCAACATTGTTGATTTTAGCATATTCTATAACATTTTCAAAATCAAGATCTTTTTTTAATTTATTATTGTAATTTATACCAAAAACCCAGCCATTTTGCCTTTTTAAAATATTTACAGGCAAACTACTTCGTTTAGAATTAACATTTAAACTAGCAAAAGCCAGATGATAACTTAATTTTTCGTTATTGGCAAAATCAAAAATAATATCGGTAGCTAAATTAAAAGAATCGAGTTTTTTGGTGTCTCCCGCCTTAGATTGTTTTGTCGATTCGATGGCAATTTTATGAAACAAAGTCTTGTCAAGATTGGTGCTGTCGTTGGTAAATAAACCAAAAGAAAAGTTATATAAACCAACAGTTTTAGCATTACCAACCTTTTGCACTGCTGTAAAACCAAGCTTGTTGTTTAAAGAATATTGACTGGGAGTTTTGTGAATCCAGATGCCACGATTCCATCGCCAAGCAGTGCCAAAATTGCCCGAAAATTTACCAGCGATAATTGCAGAATTTTGATGGGTATATTTTAAATTAAGTTCGCCTATGATGATGTCGGTGTTTTCAAAGGTGCGATCACCGCCACCATGAGCAGAATTAACTCTTCGGGCAGACTGATTTGGGCTGTCAAACCTACCCATTCTTATAAAACTATTTAACTCAAAATGTTTAGTGATATCAAGCGAAGAAATTAATCTAATATTGCCGTTGGTGTCGGTAAAATTATTGTTAATGTTATTATTTTGATTATTATCAATAAAAGAAGCATCGGCGATAATGCGGTTGCGAAAAATTTTTGGCTTAATATCTTCGTCAATAATAAGAGGTTTAGCTAATAATTCTGTCTTTTTTTTCGAATCAAAAATAGCGGGATTTAGAAATATTTTATCGTCTTCTTCAAGAGGTTGAGTTTTTGCAATGGGGAGCTCTTCATCTTCGATGATATCTTTTAAAACACCCAAATTGCTAAAATCTGGCAAATCATCTTCATTATTATCGGTATTTTCTGAGATGTTTTCTTGAGTGTAATTATTTTTATTTACATCATTATCAACAATATTTTTCGCCAAATTTTGAGCAAAAACATTATTATCGACAGGCAACAAAAATAATATACTAAAAAGCAAAAAATATAAATATTTTTTTCGACCATTTCTTAATAACATATTAAAGCCATTTTGACAGCATTTTGAATTACAAGGTAACATAATTTTAAACTATAATTTTTGATAAGGCAAATAAAAATTTTAGTTTTTTTATGTATTTAAATAATATTAGTTTTGTTTATTATTTAATATTTCTTCTAAAGCAAGAGAGGAGCTGTTTAGCCAGTGTTGATAGTGCTGATTTTCTTTGCTAAACATATTATTAAAATGCCGATTAAAAACTATGGTTAGTTGTTGCATATGAAGGTTAAATTGACCAGAAAATTCGAGCACTTTGTAGCCGAAAAAGTGCAATTGTTGCTTGATTTGAGAAATATTTTGATGACAATCGCCAAAGCGAAATTGAATAAAATCTTTTTGACAATTAATTTTTGGAAAAAAACCAACCCCATTTTTGGCTAAAAATTGCCAATCAAACAAAATCGAAGGGTCTTGCTTGCGGTTTAGCAGTTGAGAATCGTTAAAATAAGCAATATCGCTGTGGCCCAAAACATTGCAAGGCGAAATGTGATATTTTTTGCTTAAATATTGCAACAAACCAATCCCTGCCTGCAATTGTTGCGAAGTGAAAGGTAAAATTTCGGGTTGCGGATTAAGAAATTCGATGCCGATAGAATTAATATTTAAGCCATCTTGTTTTTGCCAATAACTAGTACCAGCATGATAGGCAAGGTCGTTTTCGGCAACTAATTGCAAAATATTGCCAGCAAAATCAATCAAAAAATGAGCACTCACTTGATGTTGCACAAGCATTGCAATTGCTTTTTCAACAGAATCGCTGGCTATGTGATGCAAAATTAAATATTGAATTTTTCTTGGTTGATGAAAAGCTTGATAACAAAAGCTTGGCAAAGAGTTTTTGGTAATAATCATAACAAAGAAAAAACAATTTTTTCTAGCTCTTTTTCATCGGTCTCCCCTTCTATTTTGGCTATTTGTTCATGTTTGCTATTAAAAAAAAGTGTGAGCGGAATTGATTCGGGATAATCAACAGAATTTTTATGATCTAAATAAATGTTATCAAAATGAAGATTTTTGGCTATTTTTAGGGTTTTTTTATGATTTTTTTGCATATCGTCAACCGAAATGCCAATAATGTAAAATTTTTGAGCGATATTTTTTTGTTGCAAAGCATTAAGATTGTGCAGTTGTTGCTTGCAAACACTGCACCACCAAGTCCAGTAGACAAGCACCACAGGTCGATTTTGATAGTTGATATAATTCAGTGTTTTTTTATCATCAATAGTTTTGCTATTGAGAGTTTGTGCTAAATTAAAATTGTCGCTTTCTGCCCAAGCAAAAAAAGGAGCAAAGAGAGAGAAAGAGAAAAAAAACAGAATTGCTATGTTTTTTCGCACAAGAAACATAAAAAATATTAATGTTGATTTTTTAGCCATTTCGCCATTTCAAGAGCGGAATAGCAAATAATGGCTTGTGCCCCCGCTCTTTTAATGGCAATGAGTTGCTCAAAACACAATTGATAAAAATCAAGATTATTATGTTTCGCCAACAGCTTTAACATTGTGTGCTCTCCACTCACTTGATAACCAAAAACGGGCAAAGAAATTTGCTGGCTCGCTTGATAAATAATGTCAAGATATGAAATTGCTGGTTTAATAATGATGGCATCTGCCCCTTCGCTTGCATCGAGAGCGATTTCTAGAAAGGCCTCTTTGCTGTTGCAATAGTTGAGTTGATAAGATTTTTTATGAGCTTGTTTTAAGTTGCTTGCCGAACCAACCGCCTCACGAAAAGGGCCATAAAGATGCGAGGCATATTTGGCAGAATAAGCAAAAATGCCAACATTTTGATACGAATTATTATCGAGATAATGACGAATTTTGCCAATTCGACCATCCATCATATCAGAAGGAGCCACAAAATCTGCCCCTGCTTTTGCCAAAGCCAAAGCCTGCAAGCACAATATTTCGATGGTTTCGTCGTTTAAAACTTCTTGATTTTCGTTAATTAAACCGTCTTGACCATGGGTTGTGTAGGGGTCGAGAGCAACATCGGCAACAACTAGCAATTCGGGCACTTCTGCCTTAATTTGCCGAATAGTTTGGCAAATTAAATTATGATGATTGTGAGCTTCTTTACCCATTTCGCATTTTAAGCCATCTGCAACCACAGGAAACAACATAATGGCACAAATGCCTTGTTGATAAGCTTCTATGGCTTGCTTCACCAGCAAATCGGGGCTAAAACGAAAACAATCGGGCAAAGCAACAATGGGCTGACAAATATTTTGCCCAGCAACCACAAACAAAGGCAAAATTAAATGATGAGCATTGATGCTATTTTCGGTAAGTAAATTTCGTATAGCTTGATTTTGCCTGTTTCTTCTTGGTCGAGATGCAGGAAAAGATGCGAAATAAGGAAGCATAAATTACATTCTATCGGTTAAATCAACTACTCTAATTAGTTCTTTTAAATCTATGTAACCCGCCACAACTTTTTGCAAGCCATCTTCGACAATTGGCACAAAACCAGTACTTAGAGCATATTTTAACATTTCTTTTCTGCCAGCAGAGGCAACAATCATTTCGTCTAGTTCGCGATCAAAAGGTAAAATTTCTGATATCGCCATTCGACCTTTGTAGCCATGACTACATTTATCGCAACCAACCGCCTGATAAAGCTGAGTAACATTAGCATATTTTGGACCTAATAATTTTTTTTCAAAATCGGTGATAGGTTGTTCTTTTTTGCAATGCACACAAAGTTTTCGAGCCAATCTTTGAGCAATAATGCCAATTAAAGCCCCAGAAAGCAAATAGGTTGGCACCCCAATATTCATCAGCCTTGGAATGGCACTTAGAGCATCGTTGGTGTGAAGCGAACTATACACTTGGTGACCAGTCATAGCTGCCTGAATGGCGGTGATGGCGGTATCTTTATCACGAATTTCGCCCACCAAAATAACATCGGGATCTTGCCTTAAAATTGCCTTAATGCCGGTAGCAAAATCCATACCAATATCGTGGCGAATGTTAGACTGACGAATTAGAGGAATGCGGTATTCAACCGGATCTTCTAAAGTCATAATGTTTTTATCGATAGAATTTATGTAGTTTAAAACCGTATAAAGAGTGGTGGTTTTACCAGAGCCGGTAGGACCAGTAAGAATGATAACACCCTCTGGTCTTTGCACGATTTTTTTTAAAACATTGTTAGAATTTTCTGAAAAACCAAGTTTTTCAAGAGTCATTATAGATTGCTTTTCATCAAGAATTCTCATCACAATATTTTCGCCATTGATGGTTGGCTGAGTTGAAACCCTAAAATCAATTTTTCGACCTAAAATTTCGGTTTCAATTCGACCATCTTGCGGTTTGCGGTTTTCGGCAATATTCATATTTGACATAATTTTTATACGTACCGCGATTGCCGACCAATAATCTTTGTGCACACTTCTAATTTGCACCATTTTTCCATCGATACGATAACGAATTCTTAAAAATTGAGCTTCTGGCTCAAAATGCAGATCAGAAGCCCCATGATGCACGGCATCGTTTAAGATAACATCAACCAATCTAACCATCGGGCTTTTATAGTCGCCACGAAGCTCGTTTTCGTTGGTGTTTTTACTTGTTCCGCCACTTTCAATTTCTTTTAAAATGCCTTCAATAGACATTTCGTAGTCAAAATATTGATCGATGGCATGCATTATGTCGGTTTCTGGCACGAAAACGGGATCGATACGAAAATTTGGTGGGAAAAATCTACGCACCTGATCGATAGCGATAATATCAAACACATCGACCATCGCCAAAACAATTGACTCAGAATTATAAGAAACTGGCATTAATTTGTTTTGCACAGCAAAATCTTTAGGAATTTTTTTAACCAATTTAGGATCGATATAAGATGATTTGATATCGAATTTTTTAATGCCAACCGAATCATTTAAAATTTCACCCAAAGCCCCTTCTGAAACAAAGCCCATATCAACTAAAATAATACCCAAGCTTTTATTGCCACCAAGCCTTTCTCTTTCTTTGATGGCAATGTTTAATTGATCTTCAGAAATAACTTTTTTATCGAGTAATTTGCTACCTATATCAGGGCCAGTGGTTTTTGACATAAAAACTGTATATTATATTTTCAACAAATTTTGTTAGAATTAATTGTGGAGTTTAATTTTTTGATGTCAAGTTATAGTATAAAATTTTATATGAATTTTATTTTTATGAAAATTGCTCACACAAAATTCGCTCTTCTAGCGAATGATTGGCATCAAATAAAATTGTGGCAGAAGAGTTAAAATCTTGTTTAATCTGCACTTGCACCACATTTTTAACTTCTTTCCAATCGGCAGTAACACTGGCAGATCTGGTTTTATGTTCGAGCAAATCAAGAGAAATAATGCTTTGATTTGGAAGCAAAGCCCCACTCCATTTTTTAGGGCGAAAAGGGCTGATAGCAGTGAGGGCCAAAATTGGGGCTCCAAACGGAATAATCTGGCCACCAACCGAAATGTTATAGGCGGTGCTACCAGCAGGAGTTGCCACTAAAATGCCGTCAGCTATTAGATGATTAAGCCTTTCTTGTTGATTGATTTTGATACAAATTTTGCAGGCTTGACTAGTTTGTCGAAGCAACGAAACTTCGTTAAAAGCAATGTGCGAAATAATTTCTTGATCGATGGTTTTTGCTTGCATCAAGAGCGGGTGCAAATTGTTGATGCAAGCCAGATTAATTTTTTCTAAAATATCATCAGAATTAACATCAAAACTATTCATCAAAAAACCCACCGTGCCACAATTAACGCCATAAATCGGAACATTTTTTTGATAATAATGATGAAGCAAATGAAGCATCAAGCCATCGCCACCAATAGCAATAACTAAATCTAAATCAAAATCATTAGCAAAGTTATTGGTAAAATTATGGGCATTATCGTTAAGATTGATGAAATTATGATGTTTAAGTAAAAAATCTTGTAAAGCTAAGGCTTTTTTGTTGTGATAAGCAGAAATAGTGGCGATTTTTTTCATTTTTGTCATAATTTAATTACTTTTTAAACTATGCAACAAAATTGCCGTGGCAACAGAAGCATTGAGGCTTTCTACTTGTGAGTTGGTTTGGATATTGACCAATAAATCGCAATTTTTTGCCACTAACTGCCGAATACCAGCACCTTCGGAGCCAACCACAATAGCTAATGGTTGATACTTTTTTAAATCTGCTAAATTGCTGGTGCCTTTGGCACTTAACCCCACAGACCAATAGCCCACCTCTTTTAATTTTTGCAATAAATCACTAAAATTAGTTGCTTCAATTAAATTGGCAAACTCAATATTGCCAGCAGAAGCTTTGATGATGGTGTTGTTTTCGAGGCAAGAATTGTGTTTGCTAAACACGATATGCAAAACATCAAAAGCCACCGCACTTCGAATAATTGCCCCAATATTTTGCGGGTCAGAAAGCTGATCGAGCAATAAAATATTAGGTAGATTATTGGTATTTTGATGAAGTTGTTGCAACAAATCAAACTGGCTTTGCATAGCGATTTTGCTAGCTTCAATAGCAATTCCTTGATGCACAGAACCATTGCCTACAAGATTATCAAGAAATTTATTATCAACAATTTTTACCAGCTTGTTTAGCTTATCTAATTGTTTTTTTTGCAAGAAATCAAGCAAAATTGCCTGATTATTTTTGCTAACAAAAATTTGATAAACTTTTCTTTTTTGCAGAGTTAAAGACAAAAAAACCGGGTGCTTGCCATAGATAAAAATATTGTTATTTTGAAAATTATTTCGTTGCATTGATTTTGTTGAAAATAATAAAGTTTTTTACTAATTTGATCATAATTTCCTTCTTGTAGAAGGGGTGGCAGGAAGTGCTGGGGTAGTGTTGTGAAACACGGTAGGATTTTTCCCTCGAAATATTATCGGCGATCGTCTCCCAACACTACCCCGTCGACCTTGCGGTCGCCACCCCTTCCACGGGAAGGGGAATTTTGCCCCAGTTCTTAACCACGTCTGGCTTTGTCAGACACTAAGCACCAAAAGAAAGGGAATTATAAGATATTAGTTAGTAATTTTTTCTGGTTGAGAAGGTTGTTCTTGATTTTGGCTAGCCGCATCTGTGCTTTCACTTGCAGATGGGTTTGTTGCTGTTGATTTTTCATCAAGAGTTTTTTCTTCAACCCTTTCTTCGATAACTTTTTCTTCAACTGGTTTTTCTTCAACTGGTTTTTCTTCTGATTTAGTTGGAATAAGAATTTTGATATTAGCATCTTTAACCAAATTGCCAATAACTTTTTCAACTTCATTTTTTAATAAAACTTGTTTTATTTTTTCTTTGTAATCTTCTAATTCGAGTTTTTCAGGCAATTTAAGGCTAATTTTTTTAATAATTAACCATTCATCACCAACCGCAAATGGTTGCGAAACTTCTTGCTCTTTTAAAACATTAAGCACCGCCACAATTTCTGGCTTTATTTGATCTTCAGCAATAAAATTTTCGGATGCAGAAAAATTAGCTTTATCTTTAGAATATTTTTTTAAAGCATCAACAAATTTTAGAGCTTTCTTTTTGGCAAAAATTTGTTGATAAACTTTTTTTGCTTCTTCTTGATTTGCAACGATTATTTGTTGAAAATAATATTCGTTTTTAGCATTAAATTGCCCGCTAATTTCATTGAATTTGTCAAGAATTTTTTGCTCATCGATAGAATTTTTGGTGAGAGAATCAAGATAGGTGCTTCTTATGAGTTTGGTTTTGAAGTTGCTAACTTGCTCTTCTATTTCTGCCATATTAATTACAGAAGAAGTTTTTGTTTCTAACAAAATTTTTTTATCGATATAAACATCTCTAATTAAAATTTCTAATACCGAGGTCGACAAATTGCTAAGATTAACATTTTCGTTAGCAGAAAGCAAAGTTTTATATTTTTGCTCAACTTCTTTTTGATAAATATTTTCACCATTAATTTCGGCGATAATGTTATCTTTATTTTGGCTACCCGCTTTATTGAAAAAAGAGCCTTGATTAAATTTTTGAAATGCAAGAAAAGCAATAATAATTGCAACGGCAATTAGTAAAAAACCTTTGTTATTAGTTTTCTTTTTAGCATAAATTTGTCTCATAAATATAAATTTGAAATTGTATAATTTGGAATAGCACTATATTTTTGACATATATTTTTAATTTTGTCAAGATCAACTTTTTGAGAAAATGAAATTTTTAATTCATGAGTTAAAATACCGCCAGTTACTAACAAACTAGCGATCTGAAAATTATTAGCTCCTAAAATATCAGTTTCTAAACCGTCGCCAACAGCAATTATGCTAGATTTATCTGGTTTTTCTAGTAAATTGTGCAAAACTTCATAAATTTTTGTCTTGGGCTTGCCATAATAAAACACTTCTCCACCTAGACTTGCATAGTGTTTAGCCATAACTCCTGCACAAATTATTTTTTGACCATTTTGTTTAACCACCATTAAATCGGGATTGGCACAAATCATAGGCAGATTGTGTTTTTTTGCTTCATTTAATAACGGAATTTTTTCGGTTAAAGTAGAATTATCATTGTCAAAACCAGTGTTTAAAATAAAACCAGCCGAAGAAATATCAACTTCTTGATAAGATAAACCTACAAGTAAATCGCGATCTTTTACAGGGCCGGCATAGCAATATTTTTGCTTAAAAAGGGCAAAATTATTTTGCTGATTTTGTTGAAGATCAAGATAAACCGCCTCACCAGAAGTAAGAATAAAACTATATAAACTTTTATCGATGCCCATTTTTGTTAAAAAATCTGCCACCACTTGGCTTCTTCTGGGGGCATTAGAAAGTAAGCAGACAGTTTTTTTGGCTTTTTTAAGATATTGCAAAGTCGACAAAACCTGCGGGTAAAGAGCGGTGCCGTCGTGAAGCACTCCCCAAATATCTAAAATAAAATATTGATATTGCTCAATTATAGCAGAAATGCCATTGATATTTTGGACAGAATTAATCATTTTTTTAAAAAACTCCAAGTTGTGTTTTGTGAATTGTCGGCAATGGCAATTCCTTTTTGTAAAAGATCGTCTCTAATTTTGTCTGCCAAAGCAAATTGTTTATTTTTTTTATGTTCTTGTCTTAACTCTAGCATTTTTTCGATTTCGGCATGGTCAATAAAAGTGGTTTTTTGCTGTTTTTGTTGCAAATAATCAACATCAAGCAAGCCAAGAAAATGCAGGTCAGAAGCCAATTGCCATTTATCGCTATGATTTTTGGTGAGTTGATGCAAAAAAGCAAAGGCAATAGAAGTGTTTAAATCGTTACTTAGCGCCTCTAAAAGCGACAAAGAAGGTGGTAAAAAGGGCAAAGAAAAATCGCAATCTAAAATGTGCTGATAAAATTTATCGAGGCTTTTTTGAGCATCTTGCAGGGCTTTTTCGTTAAAATCAAAAGGCTTACGATAGTGAGTGGCAAGCAACATATAACGAATAACCACTCCAGCGATATTTTTTTGCAATAAATCAAAAACAGTAATAAAATTTTTTAACGATTTACTCATTTTTTCGCCATTTACGGTGAGAAAACCGTTATGCACCCAATATTTGGCATAGGTTGAGCCCTGATTAGCACAGCAACTTTGGGCAATTTCATTTTCGTGATGAGGAAACTGCAAATCAGCACCGCCACCATGCAGATCGAAATTTTCGCCCAAATATTTGCTACTCATAGCAGAACATTCGATGTGCCAACCTGGCCTGCCCTTTCCCCAAGGGCTATCAAAAACACTAGACGGATCATCGTTTTTGCTGGCTGGTTTCCATAACACAAAATCAAGAGGATTTTTTTTGTAACTTTCTGTTTCAACACGAAAGCCAGCAATTAGTTGTTCGATGTTGCGATTAGAAAGTTGCCCGTATTTTTGATAAGAATCAACCGAAAATAAAATGTGATCTTGGCTGATGTAGGCATTTTTGTTGGCTAAAATTTTTTCTATCAAGGCAATAATTTCGGGCAGATGATTGGTTACTTTTGGCTCATAAGTTGGTTTAAGCACTTGCAAAGCATTGATGTCGCTATAAAAACAATCTAGCACTTTGCTGGTAAGTTGCGAAATAGAAATATTTTGCTCTTTAGCAGAATTATTGATTTTATCGTCAACATCGGTGATGTTTCGCACATAAATAACTTGCGAAAAATATTGTAAAAACAGCCGATAAAATAAATCATAAACCACAATAGATCGAGCATTGCCAAGGTGCGGTCGGTCATAAACCGTTGGGCCACAAACATAAAATTTGACGCTTTCTGGTTGATGAGTTATCAGCTTTTCGAGTTTATTTGTGAGGGTGTTGAAAACCTGTATGTTGTGCTCTTTGTGGTTATTCATTTTCTGATTTTTGGCGATTGAGATAGAGATATTTGATTACTTTTGATTTTAAATAATCATAATCTTTAATGCCGATATAATTAAAAACTTCTTTGCCATCTTTGCCAATAATGGCGGTATAAGGAACGGCTCCTCGAAAATCAACTTCGGTTTGCTTAAGAAAATCAACAAATTGAGCTTTTGAAGTTAAAATATAGGGTTTAAAATAGAGATCTTGATTGTTTTTGTTATGATATTGTTGCAGTTCAAGGGCGGACAGCTCTTTATCAACAGCAATTGCCAAAATTTGCAAATTTGTGTTTTGCATTTCTTTCGCCAAAGTGTTGATAAAATCAAAATTTTTTACACAAATACCGCACCAAGTGGTATAAAAATAGAGCAAAATTGGCTTTCCTTGAGCATCGGCAACAAGATTGATTAGTTGTTTAGCATCGATTTTATCGGGCAAAACCTGATTATAAGAAATATTGTTTGATGGCGGTATTTTAATTTTTTCATTGGCAACTTTTTGGATGTAAATATGCCAAATAAAATAGCCAAGCAACCAACCGATGAAAATTGTGATTAACAACATATTGGCTAATTTAGTTTTATTAAGATTTTTGATATTGCATTGCCAGTTCGACATAATTTTCTGCTGATATTTTGATATAGTCTAGTTCGGTTTGTGTCATATCTCTTAGATATTTGGCGGGGTTGCCTGCCCATATTTGTTTTGATTTAATAACTTTACCAGGAGTAAGAACCGCACCTGCGGCCAACATAGCATATTGCTCGATTATGGCTAAATCCATCACGATAGAACCCATACCAACAAAAGCATAGTCTTGCACTTCGCAAGCATGAATGATTGCAGAATGCCCGATAGTGACATAATTGCCAACAGAAACCATTGCCCCATCTTTGCCAGTTTTGTTTTGAGCATGATTTGGCCTGGTGCCATGCAAAATGCAAGCATCTTGAATGTTGCTGTAAGAGCCGATAGTTATTTTGGCAACATCTCCCCTTAACACACAACCAAACCACACACTAGATTTTTCACCAATATTTACTTTGCCAGTAATGGTGGTATTGTTAGCAATAAATGCAGATTGATGAATGTTTGGCATTTGCCCTAAATAGGGCAAAAGGTTGCAATAACTCATAAACTATTCGTCTTTGTGAATGCTGATATCTGGGGCATCTGGAGCCTTCATACCAACCACATGGTAGCCAGCATCAACATGCAAAACTTCGCCTGTAACACCGCCACCAAGGCTTGAAAGCAAGAAAACCGCAGCTCCGCCCACATCTTGCAACGAAATATTTTTACGCAGTGGAGCATTATATTCGTTCCATTTAAAAATTAGCCTAAAATCGCCAATTCCACTAGCTGCCAAAGTTTTGACAGGACCTGCCGAAATTGCATTAACCCTGATGTTATCTTTACCCATATCCATTGCCAAATATCGCACACTGGCTTCAAGAGCGGCTTTGGCAACCCCCATTACATTGTAGTGAGGCATAACTTTTTCGGCACCGTAATAGCTTAAAGTGATAATGCTAGGAGTGTCGGATTTTTTTAACAAAGGCTCGGCTTCTTTAGAAACTGCCACCAAAGAAAAGGCAGAAATGTTCATGGTGTTGGCAAAATTGGCATATGAAGTATCAAGATATTTGCCTCTTAATTCGTCTTTATCGGAATAGGCGATGGCATGAACTAAAAAATCAAGCTTACCCCATTTTTGCTCAAGAACTGCAAAAGCTTGCTTGATAGATTCGGGATTGGTAACATCGCAAGGCAAAACAATGTTTGAGCCAACAGAAGCAGCCAAGGGCTCAACTCTTTTTTTGAGAGCATCGCCTTGAAAAGTAAAGGCAAGATCAGCGCCGTATTTGTGGGCTTCTTGAGCAATGCCCCAAGCAATTGAACGATCGTTGGCAACTCCCATTATTAAACCCTTTTTTCCTGCAAGTATAGACATAGTGTGATAAAATTAAATTAATAAAGCCAAGGCTTGGTTAAACGATTATTGTTTTCAAACTCTGTAATTAAATGTTCTTGTTGCAAGGTTAAGCCGATGTCGTCTAAACCTTCTAGCAAGCATTTTTTACGAAAAGAATCAATGTTAAAATGATAAACTTTATTGTTGGCAACCAACTCTTGCAAAGCCAAATCGATGGTAAAAGAATTTTGCTTATTTTCGGCATAAGCTAAAAGCTCTTCAACTTCGGGCTTGCTTAGAATTATTGGTAAAATGCCATTTTTAAAGCAATTATTAAAAAAAATATCGGCAAAAGAAGGAGCAATAATGCAACGAATGCCAAAATCAAGCAAAGCCCACGGGGCATGCTCTCGACTTGAACCGCAACCAAAGTTATCTCGCGAAACCAAAATTTTCGCAGAAGAAAAAGGCTGTTGATTTAACACGAAATTTTCAATTAAAGAGCCATTAACATCGTATCGCATTTCATAAAATAAATTAGCTCCAAGACCAGTTCTTTTAATGGTGGTAAGAAATTGCTTAGGAATAATCATGTCGGTATCAACATTAAGAATGGGCAAAGAAGCCCCCAAAGCAACTAGTTTGTTAAATTTTTGCATAAAATATTTTGATAATTAACAGCTTATATTAAAATGTTAAAAGCAAGTAAAATAAAAAACAAGCAATTTTTTTATGGTTATTTTGCTAAATTTGTCAAATAGTATTTTTAAAATTTGCTGTTTCATTATTTTGCTTATCGCGCAAAAGAGTTTTTTTCGGCAGGAATGTGTTGTTTATTTATTTTTTTCTATTTTGAATTCAGCTTTCTAACAATAAAAAATTATAATTTATGCCATATTTTACAACACAAATCGACAATATACAATCTATTTTTCAAACTTGGGAAAATCTATCGGAACCAAATAAATCGATGCGAATTAACCATATTTTGCCTTTTTTGCAATTAGCCAGCATTATTAATACTGTATCACCAGATGATAAGCTAAAAGAAATTCTAAATAATTTTAAACAATATTATGAATCTGATAAAAACCAGCATCCGCTCGAGCTAAAAACTGGATCTTCGCAGTTAAGTTATGAAAAATTAAGAAAAATTAGTGATGCTGAGATAGGAGAAACAATTCCTACCGATCGTGTAAATGAAGTATTAAAATATAAAAATGCCTATCATCATGCACATGTTGTTGTGAATTATTATTTTGGTAACCTGATTGATGAGAGAAGTTTTTCTACAGATTTTGGCGATTTTATAAAAGAAATTAATGATATTGTTCAAAAGAAATTGCAACAACAAAAAGGCACCGTATTTGATAAAACAGAAAATCAGGTTTTATTAAATCAAGCAGGAGATTTTGCCCGTCAACTACAAGAATCTGCCGAAATAGTCAACAATCCCGAGCTTGTTTTGCAATGGCAAGAGCAGTTTAATTCTGCATATCCAACTTCCTACACTCAAAAGACCAGCCAGCAAATTGGTGTTTTTCAACAAAAATCAATGCCAAGTGCAGGATCTATAGAAGAACCTATAACCATAAGAGCTGGTGTAGAGGTTGAAATTAGTTTTGCTAATCAAAATAGCCAGTCTAGGCAGGCTGAATTTGATTATAAAACCATCGCCGACTTAAACAAAATTCTTGCCACTTTTAACAACACCGAAGCATTTGACAATAATTATGCCAGCTCTAAGGAAACAGTTAATCGAGTGAATTGTTCTAAACTTGTTAAGATGATAGAAGAAGAATCGTTAGCAAAAAATAGCGATCAAATCGAACATATAAATCTTAATCGTGGCACTTTTAATTTGATCAAGAAGATTATTCTTCAAAATACCAAACGAGATAATGTTGATTTGAAAGAGACAGAAGTTGAGAAAACTATATCCAAAATGTCAAAAGAAGAAGCTTTGGCATTTTTATTGTTGTTTGGCAATGAAGAATTGTCACACACTCAGTCTTTACCTATTAACTTTGATGGCATAAAACCTAATGCGACAGCGGTTTATGAATTGATAAAAAATAATCAATTTTATGAAAAAATTGTTGATTGGGTTCATGCTTTAGAAATTGATATTTTTTTAGACAAAATCGATAATGAAAAAATCAAAAGCTTATCGCAAAAATGGCAAAACATAGTTTATTGGTCTAATTTTGTTGGTCTTAATTTGACGCTAGTCAATCAACAAACTAATTTTTCTTTCAATAAAGATGATCGAGATTTGATAGATTATAAAGTAAAAGATGGAACGGCAACAATTAGCGAATTGGGTGTTTTTATATTGCAAAAAGTGCAAAATATGGCAAAAAAAGTTGATGACGAACACAATATTTTCAGAGATTCACTAGATATTGGTATTGGTTTTGATGCTAAAAAATCTGGTAACAGAGCTTTCTTTGAGGAAGCAGTTAGCAGAGCTAAGCAAGTTTTTGGTGATATTACTAATTTTACAATTCATAAGCAGGTGGCGGCCAAAACATCGCAAATAAGAATTAGCCAAAATCCAGGAGGTGTAAGCATTGTTGAAATTAGATTGGCAGGAGTTAATTCTCATAATGCGGTCCCACCAAAAGGGCAATATGATTTTGGCTTGTCTGAAGAATTGATGCAGAATGTATTTAGAGAAGTCCAAAACGAAGTTAGTCGGTTAACGGAAGGGGAATTTAAAAAATTGTTAAATAGTCGAGTTGAGATTGTTGATGGCAAAGTGCCGATCTTGCCTGCGATACCTAGGATTGAGAGAAGAGCTATTGATGCAAGACCCAGCTCTTCTATTGAAAAGGTTTCTGCCCTTCTTTTGCAACCTCTTGCTATTTCACAAAAAATTAGGCAAGGTTAGGTTTTTTCAAATATTGTGATATTTGCCTGCAAAATAAAGTAATGGTGAAGAATTGTTGATTTTGCCAAAATCAACAACTTCACCAATTATAATGTGATGATCGCCCATTTTGATGATTTTATGTCGTTTACATTCAAGAAAAGCAAGAGAATCATAAAAAATTGGGTTGCCATATTTGCCAAAAAAATAAGGAGCGACAAACCATTTTTGTGAGTTTTTGGGGGTAGAAAATGCCGAAGAAAGCTCTTGTTGTTGTTGGCTTAAAATGTTAAAAGCAAAATGTTTATTTTTTTTAAAATAGGCTAAATTAGCAGATTTATTATCGATGCAAAACAAAACCAAGGGCGGATCGAGCGAAACCGAGGTGAAAGAATTGATAGTCATACCAAAAAACTCATCGGCAAAGAGTTTTTTAATTTTGCTTAATAAGTTGTTATTAATAAAATTTTGCCATTCAAGCAATTTAATTAATTTTTTTTGTTTGGCAAATTGATTAGAAATGGCAATGCCCCAAGAATTGGTTTGTAAAAAATTATGCCAAAAATCTTCAAATTTTTGGCTAATTTTATGTTTTTGAAAAGAATTTTCGTGAAAAAAAGCAGTAGAAAAAAAGTTTTTCTTTCTGGCACAAGCAATAATCACACCAGTGGCAAAACACCCCAAAGTTTCTCTTAGTTTTTTTACATCGGCGGTCATTTTATTATAGACATTATGGTTTGTTGTAAAACATTAAACAAACCATCTTGTTGAGGCATAATGATTGGAATGTAAATTTGCAACAATAATAAGCCAAGCAAAACCAAGCTTAAAATGGTGATGGTGGCATAATTGCTGATGATGCCATTTTGTATTTTAGAACAACCAACAGAGGCAGTTTGACATATTTTGCCACAAGCGTTAACGATGCCGTCGATGATGATGGAATCGATAATTTTCCAAGAAAATTTAGCTAAACAAAATAGCGGTTTTATTAATAGAATTTGATATATCTCATCAAAATACCACTTGTTAAAAGAAATTTTATATAGCCAACTGCATTTTTTAGCAATTTTTTGAGGCAAATTAGTGGCAAAAATATAAAGCAACCAAGCAATAAAAATGCCAACAACACCAACAATAAGAGGCAGAGATTTAATAAAAGTTGGCAAGTGATGCATTTCGTTATAGATGGTAAATTTATTAAAACTAGACATAATCGCTTCTAGTAAAAAATTTTGAGTGGCAGAAGCCAAATTGAGATATTTATAACCAAAATAGCCTGCAAAAATTGAACCAATCGCCAAAATAAATAGCGGAATAAGCATTGTTTTTGGTGGCTCATGAACATGATCAAAAGCATGTTGATCGAGTTTTGTTTTGCCGTGAAACACTAAAAATAATAATCGCCAAGAATAAAAAGCGGTAAGAAAAGCCGAAGCGATACCCATATAAAAAGCAAATTTGCCCAAAGGATGATGACTTGCAAAAGCAAATTCTAAGATAGCATCTTTAGAATAGTAGCCTGCCAGAGGCGGAATACCGGCCAAAGCCAAAGAGCCAAGCCACATCATAGCACAGGTTATGGGTAGTTTTTTGGCAATACCGCCCATTTTGGTGATGTCTTGTTGATGATGCAAAGCATGAATAACACTGCCAGCAGAAAGAAAAAGCAAAGCTTTAAAAAAAGCATGAGTTGCAAGGTGAAAAATTGCCGAAGAATAGGCAGAAACACCGCAAGCAAAAAACATATAACCAAGTTGCGAACAAGTAGAATAAGCAATAATTTTTTTGATATCGGTTTGAGTAAAAGCAATAGTGGCAGCAAAAAGAGCGGTAACAGCACCAACACAGGCAACCACATTTAAAGCCAATGGCGAAGCCTCAAATAGGCTAGAACAACGAACCAATAAAAACACCCCAGCAGTTACCATTGTGGCAGCATGAATTAGAGCAGAAACTGGGGTTGGCCCTTCCATTGCATCGGCAAGCCAAACATGCAAACCAATTTGAGCCGATTTGCCCATGGCCCCAATAAATAAAAGCAAGCAAATAGCATCTATGCTAGAAATATTTTTGCCAAATAAAGTAAAATTATCGCCTGTTTTGTGGCAAATTAACGAAAAAACATCTTGAAAATTAACAGTTTGAAAAGTTGCATAAATTAAAGCGATGCCCAAAATGAGTGCCAAGTCGCCAACTCGGTTGGTGATAAAAGCTTTGATTGAAGCATTGTTTGCCGAGCTTTTTTTAAACCAAAAGCCAATTAATAAATAAGAGGCAACACCCACCCCTTCCCAGCCAAAAAATAATTGCAAGAAATTATCAGAACTCACCAAGGCTAGCATAAAAAAGGTAAACAAAGACAGATAAGACATAAATCGAGCCAACGATTTATCGTGATGCATATAGCCGATAGAATAAAGATGCACCACAAAAGACACTAAAGTTACTATCACAAACATTAAAGCGGTGAGCGAATCAAGATATATTTCCCAGTCGACCACAAACTTGCCGATGTTGATAAAATTAAAAAGATGATAGCTTTGCGAAGTGCGATCGTGATAGAATTTATAAAACACCACAACTGCAAAAGTGGCTGATAAAAACAAGCAAAAAGTGCTGAAATATTTGGCAAAATTATCGACCAAAACTCTGTGTTTGGCAAAAATTTGCAAAGCAATGGCAGGCAATAAAAAACCAAGTAAAGGCAAAAAAACTATAAGTTTGGCAAGCATTTTTTTGACGAAAATTTTGTTGAAAAAATAGCAGATGGCAAAAATGATAATAAAACAAGATAAAAAGTCAAATTTTATTTTTTAAAATTAAAATGGAGCAACATCACTAATCTTCGGCATTTTCATCTTCAAATATTTGTTGCTCTAATTGTTGTATGAGGTTTTGAATGGTTGTTTTATAGCGAAACAATTCTTGCACTTGCTCAAAACAAAAATTGCTGTGTTTAGTGGCTTGTTGATATTGATTTTCGATGTTTAAGGCTAGATTTTTTAGTAACAAAATTTGTAATTTTTTTTCAAGATGCCGGCGATTGCAAGCGGGTTGGTGCATTTTATTGTGTAATTCACCTAAATAACCGCTAAATTCGGATTTAACAATTTCTTGTGTTAAACTTTTAGTGAGCTCGGTTTGTTGATGATTTTGTTCGCAATAATTGATGATAAAATCTTTCAAAGAATCAAGTTGATTGTGCTCAAAGTAAAGCTCGCGAAAGTTAAAATTATCGTCGATGTAGTCGATTAAATTAGGAAATTTTATCACCAATGCCAAAATGCTTAATAAAATATTTTCTTGCTGGTTAAAAAGCAGTGCAGGCAACGAAATTGTTTCGTCTGATTTATTTTTATATTTCGGATTTTTGCCAAGTAAAAAAATTTGCTCTCTAAAAAAATTGGCAAAATGTTTTTTACAATAATTGTTTTTGATTAAATCGATTTTTTGTTTAAGAAGCTCTTCGAGATTAATTTTTTGTTCGGCAGAAATTTGTGTTTGATGTTGATTAATGCCGATTTCTTGCAGAGCAAAATCAAAAATAGTTTGCGACAAGGTTTTGGCTTTATTAATTAAAGTTTGAAAATTTTCTTTGCCGTGCAGTTTAAGAAAATCGTCTGGATCGAGCTTGTTTGGTAAAAAAATAAAACCGATGGTTTTGTTGGTGTTAATTAAAGGCAAGGCAATATCTATAAGCCTTTGTGTGGCTCTAATGCCCGCTTCATCGCCATCAAGACAGCTGATAATTTTGTTGGTGATACCAAAAAGTTGCTGTAAATGATGCTCGCTAACGGCGGTGCCAAGCCCCGAAACTGCATTGCAAAAGCCGTGCTGGTGCAAACTGATAACATCGATATAACCCTCTACCAGCAAAGCATAGTCAAGATTAATAATGTTTTTTTTAGCTAAAGAAAAATTATATAAAATTTGATTTTTTTTAAAAAAAATAGTTTCAGCAGAATTGAGATATTTAGGCAACGAACCATCTAAACATCTACCACCAAAGGCAATAATTTGTTGCGAAGAATCGTAGATCGGAAAAATAATTCTTTGTCGAAATTTATTAAAAATTCTGTTGTTTTTATAGCCAAAAATGCCAGTTTCTAATATTTCTTCGGTGCTAAAATTTTGTTTTTGTAAAAAATCAACCAAATCGTTATAAGAATTGTTGGCAAAACCAAGTTGAAAAAACTTGCTGGTCGCTTCATTCAGACCCCTGTTGGCTATATATTGTTTGGCAAATAAATTATTTTGTAAATTTTGCCAAAAAAACTGCCCAATAGTGTTTAAAAGCAAATATTTTCTTGCTAAAACTTGATTAGTGTTGGTTTTTTTGTGCTTAGGGAGATCAATATTATAATCGGTGGCGAGTTTTTGTATGGCTTCGGCATAGTTTAATTTTTCGGTTTCGCTGACAAATTTAATAACATCGCCACCCGCCCCGCAACCAAAACAATGGTAAAAACCCTTGATTTCGTTAACTGTGAATGAAGGAGTTTTTTCTTGATGAAAGGGGCACAACCCTAGTAAATCTTTGCCTCTTTTTTTTAACTTAACTTTTTTGCCAACAACAGAAGAAATGGCAATGCTTGAGCGAATTTTTTCGGCAAAATTTGTGGGAAATGCCATAAAAAATAGTTTTTTATTGCAAGCAAAAAATAGAAATGAAAGCAAACATAATGGTGGGTCTGGGTGGACTTGAACCACCGACCTCGCACTTATCAGGCGCGCACTCTAACCAGCTGAGCTACAGACCCAAAATGATGCTTAAAAAGCAAAAACTTTTATTGGCATAAATTTTAAAGACAAAAAAAATAAAGTCAAATTGTTTTTTTAACGAAAAAAGATAAATTTATCTATAATGACTAATCTTATGATTCGAATAAGCAGGTTTGGATTGGACTCTGCGGAGATCCCTCCCTGAAGGTTGCTGGTGTTTAAATACAAAACTTTCTCCATCAAATACTGCCGAACCAAATTTTTTTGTATCAATAATTAGGTTAAGTTTTGCTAATTCTCCAGATCTTTCACCTTCTTTCACTGTATCTATTATATGGTGGTAGCGTTTAAGTAATTCTTTTGTTACAATTTCTGTTCGACCTTGTTCTCCAGACTGCTGCCTTGCTGATTCTATTATTTTCCAAATATTTGGTGTCATTGTTTTGATTTGTGGATTGTTGAATACTGGGTGGTGAGAAATTTTTATTATGTTTTCAATTATTGGTGAATAATGAGAAGTATCAACCATGCCGTCAGTTATTATAGGTAGTGCTTCAATATCACTAAGGTTTAATATCGAATCATTTAATATTGTCAATATTTCAGATTCGGATTGTTTTTGTGGGGTTGGCACAAACATTGCTATAGGTTTTGTGCTGTTTAAAAATTCTGTTAATTTTTTTAAAAAAATATCAGGCGATAATTGTTGATTTTCATCAAAATTTTCACCAGCAATTACACAAAGATTTTGTGATAACTGTTTTATTTCTTCTGGCGGAAGAGGCATAATTTCTGACCTGCTTTTTGGCAATTTTGCACGAAGATCAATTAAGTTTTGAAGCTTTTCTGTCACTACAGCATCGGTATTGCTCTTGAAAAATGTTTCTAATAGCTCCATTACTTTAGAGGCGGTGTGTGAAGGAGATCCTAAAGAACTATGAGAATTTACAGGCAGTAAACTATTGATATCTTCCAACAATTTTTGAGGCGGCTCATTAAGATGCGATATTTTTGCTCTATCAAGATTTTTTAATGATAAACCAGTTATTTTATTAGGGTGGTCTGGATCTGTTCTTTCTGCTTCAAAAAATTCTGATAATTCATCGCCAATAAACTCTAGGGCTTTTTGTTTAGGTTTTCCCATTATTAAGTATTATTTTTTGAATTTAAAAAATATTTTTGAGGCCAAGGAGAGAAAGAACCGGTGAGCCGTTTGGCCATAACGCACCCATGGGCATGTCGTGAAACCAACTCTATTCTCTCCCTAGACAAGAAAAATTTTATTATCTAAAACAATAAATGTCAAGTGTTTTTTTAATATAAATTTAAAATATTTTATTTCACCAGCAAGTGTTTTTTTAATATAAATTTAAAATATTTTATTTCACCAGCAAGTTTTTATTTTATTTTGCATATATTAGAATTTTAGATGAGGGAAATGGCATTAAACACCAATAACACCGCCAAGCTTGATGGGGGTGATGCTGGTTGCCAAGCCTTGTTGATTGGTTTGAATTAAACAAGCACAAAAAGTTGCTTCTTGGCTGGCGGGCTGCATTCTATCGGTTTTTCTTTTGTGTAAAAAAATTTGAATTGGCACATTTTTTTCCATACCAATTACCGAGTCGTAGTCGCCACACATACCGGCATCGGTTTGGTATGCAGTGCCACCTTTCATAATATGGCAATCGTTAGTAGGAATATGAGTGTGGGATCCAACCACAGCGGTTACTTTGCCATCTAAAAATTTTGCCATTGCCATTTTTTCAGAAGTGGCTTCGGCATGAAAATCGACAAAAATAGCATCAACTTCTTTGCCAAGTGTGTGGGTTTTAACAATTTTTTCGGCGAAAGCAAAAGGGCAATCAACATTATATTTCATAAAAACCTGCCCCATTAAATGCAAAACTAAGATTTTTTTGGTGCTAGACACTGCAAAAATGCCAAAGCCATTGCCAGGGCTAGATGCAGGAAAATTAAGAGGTCTTAAAATATTTTTATTTGTAGTAAGTAAATTGTTGGCTTCTTTGTTATCCCAAATGTGGTCGCCACCTGTGATAACATTGGCTCCTGCCTGAAATATTTCAAGACAAGATTGTTGATTTAAACCAAAGCCGCCACTAGCATTATCGGCATTGACAACAATAAAATCGAGCTGGTGCTGTTGTTTTAAAAGCGGTAAATATTTAGCAACGGCGGTTTTGCCACTTCTCCCCATCACATCGCCACAAAACAAAATATTCATTAATAACCCTGCTTTTTAAGATTTAAATTGGTTTGCAAGGCAGATTCATATTTGTCGCCATTTTCAAGAAGTTTTTCTTTGGTATAATAAAGTTCTTGCCTAGTTTCGGCGGCAAACTCAAAATTTGGGCCTTCAACAATAGCATCGACAGGGCAAGCCTCTTGGCACAAACCGCAATAAATGCATTTTAGCATATCGATGTCGTATTTGGTGGTTTTACGACTGCCATCTTCTCGTTCGCAAGCCTCAATAGTAATTGCTTGTGCCGGGCAAATCGCCTCACACAATTTGCAGGCAATGCATCTTTCTTCGCCGTTTGGATATCGCCTTAGGGCATGTTCGCCACGAAATCTAGGGCTGATGGGGCCTTTTTCGTAAGGATAGTTGATGGTGTATTTTCTTTTAAACATATGCTTAAAAGTAAGCCAATGCCCTTTGATGATATCGATTAGTAAAAAAGAAAAAAGATATTTAAATATTTTCATTTTTATAAGAAAGGTTGGAAATAAACAAGATAAGTGGCAACACCCACCACCCAAACTAAAGAAATTGGTAAAAATACTTTCCAGCCTAACCGCATAAGTTGGTCGTAGCGATATCGTGGCAAAGTTGCCCTAACCCAAATAAAGCAGAAAAGCAAGAAAATAACTTTAAGCATTAGCCACACAAAGCCCGGAATTGCCAAGCAAAAAGGATGATTGCAAATTGGCAACCAACCACCTAAAAACAAAATAGAAGCAACAGAAGAAATAAGAATCATATTGGCATATTCGCCCAAAAAAAACATAGCAAAAGCCATAGAACTATATTCGACATTATAGCCCGCCACTAGCTCGGCTTCGGCTTCGGGCAGATCAAATGGGTGGCGGTTGGTTTCTGCCAAGGCAGAAACAAAAAACAACACAAACATAGGAAACATCGAAACAACATACCAGCCGTTTTTTTGTGCTAAAACAATTTCTGATAAATTAAGCGAGCCAGCCATCAGCACCACCGAAATGATGATAAGACCAATCGAAATCTCATAAGAAATCATTTGAGCAGAAGAGCGAATGGCACCTAAAAAAGCATATTTAGAATTACTCGCCCAGCCAGCAATAATAATGCCATAAACACCCAAAGAAGAAGTGGCAAGTAAATATAGCACACCGATATTAAGATTGGCAACCACAAAATTTTCAGAAAAAGGAATGACAGCCCAGCCAATAAGGGCAAGCACAAAAGTGATGATAGGAGCCAAAAAAAACAAGAATTTATTAGCCTTGCTTGGAATAATTATTTCTTTTAAGAGCAATTTTAAGCCGTCGGCAATCGGTTGCAACAAGCCAAAAGGGCCGACCACATTTGGCCCTTTGCGAAGTTGCATAGAGGCGATAACTTTTCTTTCCATCAAGGTGAGATAAGCAACAGCACCAAGCAACGGCAAGATGATGATGAAAATTTTAATGAGAATGGAAAGCAGATAAAAAATATCTATCATTGACTAAAAATTATAAGATTAAACAACATTAACATAAACAATATTAACAATTTTAAAGAACAATATTTTTTTGTCAAACTAATTTTATATTGCATTTTATAAGTAAATTAACTATAATCTTTCTAAAAAAACAAAACATCAACTATCAATGATTACTTGCACTAGAAAATTTCATTTTGATTCTGCTCACCGAGTGATGCAACACGAAAATAAATGCAAGTTGCTCCACGGTCATCGCTATGTGGTTGAGGCAACTTTTACCGCCAAAAATCTTGATAATTTAGGCAGAATTATTGATTTTTCAGTCATCAAAGATCTACTAGGCAGTTGGCTCGACAACAACTTTGATCACAACACTATTTTGCATCAAGACGATAGCCAACTTGGCGAGCAAATTGCCAAAATTACTGGGCAAAAAATTTATTACTTACCCTGCAATCCCACCGCCGAAAACATCGCTTGGTATTTGCATACAAAAATTTGCCCTATGCTTTTTGATGCTTGCAACATTAGCTGTGTGGGCATTACCGTTTTTGAAACCCCCAATTGTTTTGCCCAAATAAAATGAATCATCAAATTTTTTGTCGAGTTTATTATGAAGATACCGACTGCGGTAAGGTGGTTTATTATGCCAATTATCTCAAATTTTTCGAAAGAGGGCGAACCGAACTTCTTCGCTCTTTTGGCATTCAACAAAGTGTTTTAGCAAACCACGAAAAAATTGCTTTCGTGGTGCATTCTTGCCAAATCAACTATCATCGCCCTGCTTTTCTTGACGATTTATTAACGGTAGAAAGCAAAATTACTAATTTAGGCAAGGCATCAATCGCTATGCAACAACAAATAACTTGCGATCATAAAAAAATTTCTAGCCTAGACATCAATTTAGCTTGCATTAACACTACCAGCCTTAAACCTTGCAAATTACCAACAACTTTTCAACAATTTTTTTATGTTTGATAATTTTTCTAATAAAGTCACCCAAATTTTCCAAAGCATTTCTGGTAAAAAACTGATTACCGAAGAGAATTTAAACGAAACTCTCCGAGAAATTCGCATCGCCTTGCTTGAAGCCGATGTTGCTTTGCCTGTTGCCAAAGATTTTATCAACAAAGTCAAAGAAGAAGCCCTAGGCAGGCAAGTGCTAACAAATGTTGCTCCCGGGCAAATGATTGTTAAAGTGGTGCACGATTGTTTAGTTGATTTATTTGGCAAAGAGAAAGTCGAAATTAATCTGGCCAGCACTCCGCCTGCCATTATCATGATGGTTGGTTTGCAAGGAGCAGGCAAAACCACTAGCTCGGCGAAACTGGCTTCGTTGCTAAAAAATAAAATGCGAAAAAAAGTTTTATTGGCTTCTCTCGACATTTACAGGCCAGCGGCGGTTGAGCAGTTGGCTATTTTGGCTAAAAAAATTGGGGTTGATTTTGCTAATTTTACCGCCGATAAAACAGTGTTGCAACTGGCAGAAATCGCCAAGCAACAAGCCAATGATTATGCCTATGATGTGCTAATTTTTGACACCGCTGGCAGAACTTCTATCAATCAAGAAATGATGCAAGAATTAATCGATCTCAATGCTTTTGCCAAACCAATCGAAATTTTACTTACCGTTGATGCTATGATTGGGCAAGATTCGTTGCAAGTTGCCAAAAATTTTCAACAAGTTTTGCCGTTAACAGGGGTTATTCTAACTAGGCTCGATGGCGACAGCAGGGGCGGAGTTGCTATGACCATGAAAGCCACCACTAATTGCCCGATTAAATTTATTGGCACTGGCGAAAAACTGGGTGATTTCGCCGAATTTAACCCAGATCGCATCGCTTCTCGCATTGTTGGTATGGGCGATATTGTTTCGTTAGTTGAAAAGGCTCAAGAACTTTTCGATGTGAAAGAAATGCAAACCGCCACCAATAAATTTAAAAAAGGCAAGGTTGATTTTAACGATATTTTAAGTCAAATTCGCAATATGCGAAAAATGGGCGGTATGGCATCTATCGTCAATTTGTTGCCAGGTTTTAACACCATCAAAGAACAACTTAAAAATATGACCCACTTTGAATCAGAGGTCAAAAAACAAGAGGCCATTATTTTGGCGATGACTCCCAAAGAGCGAACCAAGCCAGATTTACTAAACTCTTCACGCAAACATCGCATTGCCAAAGGAGCGGGATCAAACATTCAAGAAGTAAATCGCTTAATGAAAAAACACAAGCAAATGCAAAAAATGATGCAAAAATTTGGCAAAATCGACCCAAGAAAACTCGAAGAAATGATGGAAAAAAACCAATAACATATGCAAAATAAACCGCTTAAATTTATTATTTTTTACTTGTTTTCTTTGATCTTTTTTTCTGCTTGTTCTGCCGACAAAAAATATGATAAGAAAAAGGCAATAAATTTGCTTACCAACAACCAAGAAATAGTTTTTTCTCACAAAAAAGTGCAGTTAGCAAAATCGGTAAGCAAGCAATCTTTTTTAAATAACGATGCCAATAATTTTGGGCATTTAACCAAAAATTATCAAGTTAAACAGCAAAATATTTTGGGTTTTTTGCCAAAACAATTTTATTATTTTGATAAGCAAACCATATATGAAAAATTTTATCTACACAATGCCAATCAAACCTTTATTTTTGAGCCACAAATACACAACAATAATTTATTTTCGCTCACCGCCTCTGGGCATTTACAAAAATATCAAATAATTTCAACCGACAAAGCCCTTTCTTTTCAGCTATTGTGGCAAAAATCAGTATCCACTAAAATCGCTCAACATAATTATCGATTACTCAAACTTTCTTGGTGTCAAGAAATGCTGTTTCTGATTGATGGTAGCAATAAAATTAAGGCCTTGTCTGTTGATAACGGCAATTTGTTGTGGCAAAAAGAATTATCAGCAATGCTTTCTTCTGCCCCAATTTGCACAGCAGATGCTGTTTTTGTAAGTAGTGGCAACAACAAAACTTTTTCTTTGCAAAAAAATAATGGCAATATTAATTGGATTCATCAGGGTTTAATTGCCAACACCGCCATTTTAAACAGCCCAAATCTTGCTTTTTGGCACGACAATTTGCTGGTTGCCTATGCTTCTGGCGATGTTTATCTGTTAAAACAAAAAACCGCCGAAGTGCTTTGGCAAAACAATGTTAATCTATATCAAAACACTTTTCATCAAGATTATCTAAACGATGTTAATGCCAATTTGATAATTGACGATAATGTGCTTTTTGTTTTAGGAAACGGCGGTTTGCTAAAAAGCCTCAATCTTGCCGACGGAAAAGAGTTGTGGAGGCTTGAAAATTCTGGCTTGGCAAACTTTTGGCTGACAGGCGATAATTTATTTTTTATCAACAAGCAAAATCAGCTGATTGCCCTTGACAAAAAAAATGCCTACATCAACTGGCAAAGCCAATTGCCTTATTTGGCAAAAACCAACAAACTTAGTAGCAAAATTATTTATAACGGTTTGGTGGTGGCAGGTGAAAAAATTTTAATTACCAGTCAACAAGGTGAGTTGTTTATTGTTTCTGCCAGCAATGGCAACATTGAAACACAAATAAATTTAGGGGCAAAAATTTTTCATCAACCGCTGGTTTTAGATGATAAAATTTATTTACACCTACTTCATAAATTAACTAGTCAACTAATTGTTTTACAATAATGTCTACCTCTACATTTCCTAATCAATACAATGCTGTTTCTGCTGAAAATAAATGGCAAAAATACTGGCAAGAGCAAAAAATTTATCAATGGCAAGCCCCAGAATCGAGGTTTGACAGTTTTGTAATCGACACTCCTCCCCCAACGGTTTCGGGTTTGTTGCATATGGGCCATGTTTTTTCTTATACCCAAGCCGATTTTGTGGCTCGGTTTCAGCGAATGCAAGGCAAGCAAGTTTTTTATCCAATGGGCTTTGACGATAACGGCTTGCCAACCGAAAGGCTGGTTGAAAAACACATCGGCAAAAAAGCTAGCATTTACGAACAAGAAAACGGGCAAGGTTCGTTTGTTAAAAAATGTCAAGAAGTGGTTGAAGAGGCCGAAATAGAATTCGAAAATTTGTTTAATCAAATTGCTTTATCGGTTGATTGGGAGCAAAAATATCAAACAATTTCACCAACATCGCAAAAATTATCGCAAGCTTCTTTTTTAGATTTATGGCAAAAAGGCTTGATAGAAAAAAAACTCGCCCCCGTATTTTACGACATCACCGATCGCACCGCTTTGGCTCAAGCCGATTTAGTTGATAGCGAAGTTGAGGGCTTTCAATATTATTTTAATTTTAACATCGATAAAAAACAAAAAATCGCCATCATGACCACCAGGCCCGAGCTTTTACCTGCTTGTGTGGCAATTATGGTGCATCCGCAAGACGGCAGATATCGTCAATTTATTGGCAAAAAAGCACTTTCGCCCCTTTTTAACATTGAAGTACCTGTGGTTGCCGACGAATTGGTGCAGTTCGAAAAAGGCACAGGGGCAGTGATGTGTTGCACTTTTGGCGACGAAACCGATTTAAAATGGCAAAAAAAACACCACCTAGAAAATCGAGAAATTATCAATAGTTTTGGCAAATTTAAAAATAATCAAGAATTGCCTCATTTGCTAAACAATCAATTTTATCAAGAATTATTGGCAGATAAAAAGCTAAAAGAAGGCAAAGAAGCTATTATTTTAGCCTTAACACAAAAAAAATTACTTTTATCCGAACCGCAAAAAATTATCAGATCGGTTAAAACTGCCGAAAGATCTGGCACTCCCATCGAAATTATTTCGCAAGAACAGTGGTTTATCAAGCTGTTACATAAAAAAGACGAACTTCATTACAAAGTAGATCAATGCAACTGGAAACCCGCTTATATGAAAGTACGAATCCAACAATGGATAGATGGCTTGGCATTTGATTGGTGCATTTCTCGGCAACGATTTTTTGGAGTAAAATTTCCGGTCTGGAAGTTGGTTTCGCTCGATGGCTTGCAAACCAAATTTGTAGTTGCCGACATTTCGCAATTGCCGGTTGACCCTGTTTGCGATTTGCCTTTGGGTCATTGCAAAATCGCCGATAATTTGGTTGAAGATGCCAGCGGGCAAAGGTGGCAAATATTTCCAGAAACTGCGGTTATGGATACTTGGGCAACTTCTTCGATCACTCCGCAACTTTCTTCGCATTCGATTAGTGATAATTTTTGCTTTAATGCCACTCGCCATCAACAACTTTTTCCTGCCGATTTAAGGCCACAAGCCCACGAAATTATTCGCACTTGGGCTTTTTATACTATCGCCAAATCTTTGTTGCACGAAGATAGTGTGCCGTGGTATAATTTGATGATTTCTGGCTGGTGTTTGGCTTCTGATAAAACCAAAATGAGCAAATCAAAAGGCAATGTCATCACTCCAACTGCTTTAATTGCCAGCAAAGGGGCAGATGCCGTGCGATATTGGGCTTCTGCTTCGAGCTTGGGTGCAGATATAACATACAGCGAAGAGGTTTTTAAAATTGGGCAAAAACTAATTACCAAACTTTTTAATGCTTGCAAATTTGCTTTTAGCCATTTTGGGGCTTTGTCTAGCCACAATTATGGTTATTTTGTTGAAAACATCAATAAAACCGCCGATTTATATATTTTACAGCAATTGCAAAATGTTATTATCACTTATCATAAAGAATTTTCGCAATTCGAATATGCCAAAGCAAGAGAAGTGGTTGAAGAATTTTTCTGGAAACATTTATGCGACAACTATCTAGAAATTTGCAAAGTTCGTTGCTATGGCTTGCTCGCCGAAAAATATGCAGGTCAAACATTAAGCCAAGAGCAACAAGAAGATATTTTGGCAGGTCAAAAAAGTGCGGTAAGCACTTTATATTTAGTTTTTAATGCTGTGCTTAAATTATTTGCCCCGTTTTTACCTCATATTTGCGAAGAGCTGTATAGCTTGGTTTTTGCTTGCGAATTTGCCGAAAAAAAATCAATCCACAGCAGAAATAATTTTGCCTACCTGCCATTGTGTTTTGAAAGCGACACCGCAAAACAGCAGGGCGAATGGCTTTTAGCAAGCATTTTCGCTGTGCGAAAATATAAATCAGAGCACAATTTATCAATGAAAACCACCATCAATAAATTGATCATTCCTTATAATTTAGTTGACGATTTATTAGCAGATTTAGCCAATGTTTGCAATGCCAACAGTGTTGAAATCGATTTATTTTTAGAAAATGTCAAGATAGAAAATTAATGATAGATTTGCAAAAAATTTAAAATTAGCTTGGAAAATAAAAAAACAATATGGTAAAATTAGTTTTTTATTTTGTATAACCTTTCATTTTATTAAAAATGCAAAAACTTTTTATTATTTTTTTTCTTGTTTTTGCTGGTTGCTCGTTCAATCACAAGCAAACATCGCAACACAATTTAGCAGTAAAGCCAAACGAATTTTGGTGGCCAAATAAAATAAATTTATCGCCACTTTATCAGCAATCACAACAGTCTAACCCTTATGGCGAAAATTTTAATTATGCCCAAGAGTTTGCTAAAATTGATATCGAGGCTCTTAAAAAAGATATTAAAAAAGTGATGACCACCTCGCAAGATTGGTGGCCTGCCGATTATGGAACCTACGCTCCTTTCTTTATACGTATGGCTTGGCATAGTGCCGGAACTTACAGGCTCGCCGATGGCAGGGGCGGGGCTGGCGGTGGTCAGCAACGATTTGAACCACTTAATAGTTGGCCAGACAATGCCAATCTAGATAAAGCCAGAAGATTACTTTGGCCAGTTAAACAAAAATATGGTAAACAACTTTCTTGGGCCGATTTAATGGTGCTTTCGGGCAATGTTGCCCTTGAATCGATGGGTTTTAAAACCATTGGTTTTGCAGGTGGCAGGGTTGACGATTTTCAACCCGATTTGGTTTATTGGGGGCCAGAAAATAAATTTATGGCAAGTGATCGTTTTGATAAAAACGGCAAATTGCTAAAAAATCTTGGTGCAACCACAATGGGCTTAATTTATGTTAATCCCGAAGGGCCAAACGGCAATGGCGATCCAGTTTCGGCGGTCGCTCAAATTCGCGAAACTTTTGGCAATATGGCAATGAACGACGAAGAAACCGTTGCTTTAATTGCTGGCGGACACACTTTTGGCAAAAATCACGGAGCACACAAAGTTGCTAAATGTGTGGGTGGCGATCCAGCCAGTAGAGAGCTTGAAGCTCAAGGTTTTGGCTGGCACAATAAATGTGGCAGTGGCAAGGCTTCTGATGCTGTAACTAGCGGTTTAGAAGGGGCTTGGAATGCTAATCCAACCAAATGGACTATGGGTTATTTAAAAACTTTATTTGCTTATAATTGGGTAAAAACTAAAAGCCCAGCTGGGGCAATTCAGTGGATTCCCGAAAAAAATCAAGCAAGCAACACCGTTCCTGATGCCCACGATTTCAATAAAAAACATTCACCTGTAATGCTTACCACCGATTTGTCGCTCAAAGAAGATCAAAAATATCGCGAAATTGCTCAAAACTTTTTGAATCATCCACAAGAGTTTGAAAAAGCTTTCGCCAGAGCTTGGTTTAAGCTCACTCACCGCGATATGGGGCCAAGAGCCAGATATGTTGGCAAAGAGTCGCCCAAAGAAGTTTTTGTGTGGCAAGATCCAATTTTAAAAGCACAATACAAAACTATTAGTGCTAGCGATCTTAACAATTTAAAAGCCAAAATTTTACAATCTGGCCTCAAAGATTCTCAGTTAATTAAAACTGCTTGGGCTTCTGCTGCAACCTATCGCCAAACCGATATGAGAGGCGGTGCAAATGGGGCGAGAATTCGTTTGGAACCGCAAAAAAATTGGGAGATCAACGATCCGCAAGAATTAGCAAAAACTTTAGCAGTTTTAGAAAAAATTCAGCAAAATTTTAATAAAACATTAAGTGGCAACAAGCAAATTTCTTTAGCCGATATTATTGTTATTGCTGGTTCAAGTGCAGTTGAAAAAGCAATCAAAAATGCCGGTTTTAACATTAAAGTTCCTGTTGCAATTGGCAGAGCTGATGCCAACCAAGAACAAACCGATGTCAATTCTTTTTCTGTGCTCGAGCCAAAAGCCGATGGTTTTAGAAATTTTTACAGTGCCGATGCACAATTTTCGCCCGTTAATGCCATGATTGATCGTGCTTATATGCTAAATTTAACCGCTCCCGAAATGACTGTTTTAGTTGGTGGTTTGCGAGTTTTAGATGCAAACGCTCAGCATTGTCAAAAAGGAGTTTTAACTAAACATCCAGGCAAATTAACCAATGATTTTTTTGTTAATTTACTTGATATGTCAGTTGAATGGAAAAAATCTACAAAATCTGCAAATATTTTTGAAGGCTACGATCGTCAAAATGGCAAGTTAAAATGGCAAGCAACCGCTGTTGATTTAATGTTTGGCTCAAGCTCAGAACTTCGTGCTATCGCCGAGGTTTATGCCAGCGACGATGCCAAAGAAAAATTTATCAAAGATTTTGTAAAAGCTTGGGTTAAAGTTATGAATGCAGATCGTTTTGATTTACAAAAATAATTATATTATTTACACAAATAAATACAACATTCTAGGACGATAATATTGCCTCGATCTAATCGCCCTCCCGCTTTACGGGAGGGCAAGAGCTACGAAGTAGCTCTGGGAGGGGTAAATTATATTATCAACACAACTCGAATTTGAGTTTGTAATCTCCTTTTCTGCCCCCTCCCAAAGTTTGCGATGCAAACTTTTGCCCTCCCTCGAGGGGAGGGCGATTAGATCGAAGTGTGGTATTTATTTATGTAATTGGTATTACACTTCACCAAACTATTATTGTTTGGCAGAAAAAATTTAAAATATTGTCTTGGAAAATAAAAAAAAATATGTTAAAATAATTGATAATTTGCTTATTTTCATTTATTTAACTCAATAAAATATGTCTAATCAGAATTCGTCTAGTGCTTTTTTCGCCACTAATATTGTTTTTATTAGTGAATTGTTGCAAAAATATCAACAAAATCCTGCTTCTGTCGATGCTAGTTGGGCAGAAATCTTTAACACCTATGCTGGCGAAATCTCGGCTTTAATTGCCGATTATAATGGCCCTTCTTGGCAAAATCGCCATTTACAAGTGGTTAATGCTGTCGACTTTGATATTTCTTCTAATTCTGTTGTGGCAAAACCTGTCAAAAAAGAAGATGCCAAAAACATTGCCAATGCTAGCAATCAAGAACCAGCAAACAAACAAGAATTATTGCAATTAAAATTACAAAATCTAATTTCTGCCTACCAAGAGCACGGTCATTTATCTGCTAATATCGACCCTCTTGCTTTGGCAAGCAAACAAAATGTGGCAGATCTGCAACTTGCCACTCATCAAATTTCTGAAAAAAATCTCTCAGAAAAAGTTAATTTTGCTAATCAAAATGTTTCATTACAACAAGTAATTCAACATTTGCAAGCTAGTTATTGTCAACATATTGGGGCAGAATTTGCCTATATTAAATCGGCTGAGCAAAAAAAATGGCTAGGCCAACAACTTGAAAACTTGCCGAGCAAAATGTTTAGTGTTGCCGAAAAAACCACTATTTTAAAACACATTATTCGCACCGAAAGATTCGAACAGTTTTTGCATAAACGGTTTCCGGGGGCAAAACGATTTTCTATCGAAGGTGGCGACAGTGCTATTTGTGCTATCGAACAAATGATTAGCACTTCGGCTAGCCAAAAAGTAAAAAAAATCATCATTGGTATGGCTCACCGTGGTCGTTTAAATACTCTCACAGGCATTATGGGCAAGCCCTATCATCAAATGTTTGCCGAGTTTCAGGGAGTGCCTGGCATTCCTGAATCTGCCACCAAATCTGGCGATGTAAAATATCATATGGGTTATTCTAGCACTAGACACATTGAGGGCAATCAAATTGGCTTGTCTTTAGCATTTAATCCGTCGCACCTTGAAGCGGTTAATCCTGTGGTAGCGGGCAGAGTAAGAGCAAAACAAGATCTCTTACAAGATTCTAGCAGAACACAAGCCCTTGCTTTGCTAATTCATGGCGATGCAGCTTTTGCCGGTCAGGGCTCGGTTGCCGAAAATTTGGTGATGAACGGGTTAAATGGCTACAACACTGGTGGGGTGGTGCATTTAATTATCAATAATCAAATTGGCTTTACCGCAAATCCGCAAGATTCTCGAAGCACACTTTATGCTTCTGATTTAGCAAAATCAATAGATGCTCCTATTTTTCATGTCAATGCTGACAGCCCAGAAGATGTTTGTAAAATTTCTCATCTTGCCATTTTGTATCGTCAACAATTTCAAAAAGATGTGGTTATCGATTTAGTTTGCTACCGTCGCTATGGCCACAACGAAGGCGACGAACCTATGTATACTCAGCCTGTGATGTATAGCAAAATTAAAGATCATCCCGCTTTAGAAAAACTTTACTCACAAAAACTTATCGCTGAAAAATCAATTACAGAACAGCAATATCAAAGTCTAACAGCCGATTTTGACAAACATTTAGCCGAAGAATTTGAGCTAGCCAAAACCTACACACCAAGCAAAGCCGATTGGCTTGAAGGCAAATGGCAACACATCAAACACGATTGTTTGCAATTACCAAAAACCGCCGTTAATGCCAATAAATTGCAAGAATTAATTAGCAAAATCACTGCCGTTCCTGCCGATTTCAACATTAATAGCAAAATTGCCAAACAACTCGAAACCAAATTACAAGTGGTTAAACAAGGTGCCGAAATAGATTGGGGAACCGCAGAAGCTTTGGCTTTTGCCACTTTGCTTGACGAGGGTTTTGCGGTCAGAATCACCGGGCAAGATTCGGGCAGAGGCACTTTTTCACACAGGCACTCCGTTTTGCACGATGCCAAAACCGCCAAACGACACAATGTTTTTTCTTCTGTGGGCGGGGCAACCGCCAAATACGAAGTGCACGATTCGGTGCTTTCTGAATATGCGGTTTTAGGCTTTGAATATGGTTATTCTTTGGCAACTCCCAATCAATTAACTATTTGGGAGGCTCAATTTGGCGATTTTGCCAACGGGGCTCAAATTATTTTCGATCAATTTATTGCCTCATCCGAAGTAAAATGGTTGAGAAAATCTAACTTGGTAATGTTGTTGCCACACGGTTTTGAAGGGCAAGGACCCGAGCACTCTTCTGCTCGACTTGAAAGATATTTACAAGCCTGTGCCAACAACAATTTAAAAGTAGTCAACATTACTAATCCTGCCAACTTTTTTCATGTGTTAAGAGGGCAATTACATAGTGCCGATCGCAAGCCTTTGGTGGTGATGTCGCCAAAATCGTTGCTTCGTCACAAGCTTGCTGTTTCTAATCTCGGCGAATTTACAAACCAAAACTTTTCTGCGGTTCTACCAGAAACTAGCAATCTCGATGCCAAAAAAGTTAAGCGAGTTGTTTTGTGTAGTGGCAAAGTTTATTACGATTTGTTTGAAGCAAGAGAAGCCAATAAAATCAACAATGTTGCCATTATTCGTTTAGAACAACTCTATCCTTTTCCACAGCAAGAATTAGCAAGTGAGCTCAAAAAATATCCACAAGCTCAAATTGTTTGGTGCCAAGAAGAGCCAAAAAATATGGGGGCTTGGCTTTATATCACCGAGCCTTTAGAAGACACTTTAGTAAACATTAAGCATTTTACTTTGCGACCGCAATATGTTGGCAGAGTCGCTTGTGCTTCTCCTGCCACAGGTTATGGTTCTTATCACAGCAAAGAGCAAAAAGCTTTGATTAACGAAGCCCTTAATTTACCTTTAATTTAACTTTTATGCAAAATAAATTCGATTTAATTATAATTGGTGCAGGTCCGGGTGGCTATGTTTCGGCCATCAGAGCTGCACAATTGGGTTTAAAAGTTGCTATTGTCGAAAGCACTCATCTTGGTGGAATTTGCTTAAATTGGGGATGTATTCCTACCAAAGCTTTATTAAAATGTTCAGAAGTTAATCATTTGTTGCACAATCTAGATAGCTATGGCTTTTCTGCCAAAGAAATTGCTTTTGATTTTGAAAAAATTATTGCCCGATCTCGCAATGTAGCAAAAACTTTAAGCAACGGCATCGCCTCTTTATTGAAAAAAAATAAAATCGAAGTAATCAACGGTTTTGCCAGTTTTAAAAATAAAAACCAAATTAATGTTGCCAACAACAACGAAAATCAAGTTTTTGAAGCGAATTATTTTATTATCGCCACTGGGGCAAGAGCAAGAATAATTCCAGGTTTTGAGCCCGACGAAACCCATATTTGGACTTATCGTCAGGCTATGGTGCCAACAAAATTGCCAAAATCTATTTTAGTGGTTGGCTCTGGTGCTATCGGGGTTGAATTTGCTTCGTTTTACAAACAAATGGGAAGTGAAGTTATTTTAGTAGAAATGGCAGAGCAAATTTTGCCAGTCGAAGATGCCGAAATCGCCAAACTTGCTTCACAAAACTTTGAAAAACAAGGCATCAAAATTCATACCAAAACCACTGTTGACAGCATCAAAAAAACCAAAGATAGTGTGATTGCCACTTTACGAACCCCAGAAAAAACTCAAGAAAAAACTCAAGAAAAAACTCAACAAATTGAGGTAGAAAAAATTATTATGGCGGTTGGCATTATAGCAAATACCGAAAACATTGGGCTAGAAAATACTCAAATCAAACTAGAAAACGGCAGAATAGCCATAAATCAACATTGCAACACCGCTGAGCCAAATATTTATGCCATCGGCGATGTGGTGGCTGGCCCGTGGTTGGCACACAAAGCCTCGCACGAAGCTAGCATCGCTGCCGAATCTATCGCAAGCAAAATGGGCAAATATAATCCAAAAAAACTACACACACTAAACATCAACAACATTCCGGGTTGCACTTATTCTTTTCCACAAATCGCTTCTATTGGCATCACCGAAAAAAAAGCCAAAGAACTAAATTTAAAAGTAAAAATTGGTAAATTTCCTTATCAAGCCAACGGCAAAGCCATTGCTATTGGCGAAACTTTTGGCTTAATCAAGGTGATTTTTGCCGAAGAAACTGGCGAATTGTTGGGTGCTCACCTCATTGGGGCAGATGCCACCGAAATGATTCAAGTTTTTGCCGTGGCAAAACAAGCCGAACTTACCGAAGCCGAATTAATGCAAACAGTTTTCGCTCATCCAACCCTAGGCGAAATGTTGCACGAAGCGGTTTTATCTGCCTATGGGCAAGCAATTCATTTTTAATTGCCTTTATGACTCAACTCACTCAACAAAAAACTCAAACTGGTGCTCAAATTATTGTTTCTGCCCTTATTAACGAAGGTGTTGAAACCATTTTTGGCTATCCAGGTGGGGCAATCTTGCCTTTTTATGATGCCCTATTTTTGCAAGACAAAATAAAGCATATTTTGGTAAGACACGAACAAGCTGCAGCCCATGCCGCCGAAGGTTATGCCCGCTCCACAGGTAAAGTTGGGGTTATTACTGTCACTTCTGGCCCTGGGGCAACCAATGCCATCACGGGTCTCACCGATGCTTTTTTAGATTCTATCCCGTTGGTTTGTATTTCTGGGCAAGTGCCAACATCAATTATCGGCACCGATGGTTTTCAAGAAGCCGACATTACTGGACTTACACGATCTTGCACTAAGCATAATTATTTGGTAAAAAACATCAACGATCTTGGCTATATTATTCACGAAGCCTTTCATATTGCCAAAACTGGCAGACCCGGCCCAGTTTTAATCGACATTCCAAAAGATGTGCAAAATAATCATGGCTTTTATGCAGGCAAAACAGCAATCAATCGCCCTTCTTATCAATATTTAAGCAAGGGCAATGCTGTCGATAAACCTCTTGATTACAGCAAAATTGCCGAAGCAGTAAAATTGATGTTGCAAGCCACAAAGCCCGTTTTTTATACAGGTGGCGGTTTGATTAATTCAGGCGAAGAAGCTTGCAAAATACTGCACGATTTAGTTGTAGCTACAGGCTTTCCTATTACCAGCACTTTGATGGGCTTGGGGGCTTTTCCGGCTAGCAACCAACAGTTTTTGGGTATGCTTGGTATGCATGGCACCTACGAAGCCAATATGGCAATGCATCAATGCGATTTGCTTATCAACATTGGGGCGAGATTTGACGACAGAGTCACAGGCAAGGTTTCTGCATTTTCGCCATATTCAAAAAAAATACATCTCGACATCGACGATTGCTCAATTAACAAAATTATTAATGTTGATGTTGCCGTGGTTTCTGATGCCAAAATTGGTTTGCAAGCAATGCTTGAAGAATGGCAAAAACAAGCCAAAACTCAACCAAATATCACCAAATGGTGGCAACAAATTCACAAATGGCAAAGCATTAAATCTCTTTCTTATCAAAACAGCGACCAAACTATCAAGCCCGAATATGCTTTAGAGTGCCTAAATCAACTCACTCAAAGTCAACAACCTTTTGTGTCAACCGATGTGGGGCAACATCAAATGTGGGCCGCACAATATATTTCTTTTGACCAGCCAAAAAAATGGCTCACTTCTGGCGGTTTAGGCACCATGGGATATGGCTTGCCGGCAGCAATCGGGGCACAAATTGCCAACCCAAAAAGCTTGGTTTTATGTGTGAGTGGCGATGCTAGTTTTTTGATGAATATGCAAGAACTTTCCACCATTAAGCAATATAATTTACCTGTAAAAATCATCATCATTAACAATCAATATATGGGCATGGTAAGGCAGTGGCAAGAATTGGTTTATAATAGCCGCGAAAGCCAATCCTACACTCATTCTTTGCCAAATTTTGTTAAACTTGCCGAAAGTTTTGGCATTTTGGGGCTAGAATGCTCAACTCCACAGCAACTACCCGATTTGTTTAAACAAATGTTGCAACATCAAGGCCCAGTTTTGTTTAACTGCTTGGTTGAGGCAAGCGAAAATGTTTTTCCTATGATTCCCGCGGGCTCCGCTCACAACGAAATTTTGCTCGGCAGTCAAGCAAAACAATATATTACCAAAGATTTTAATGCCGTTTAAATTATGTCTGATATTTTAAAAAATCATATTCTTAACATTATCATAGATAACGAATTTGGTGCTTTAGCAAGGGTTATCGAGCTATTTTCTGCCCGAGGCTATAACATCGAAACTTTGTCGGTTGCCCCAGTTTCAGGCAAACAAAATGTGTCGGTAATCACCATCACTACCAATTGCAACGACAAAACTATTGCCCTGATCTGCAAATTATTACAGCGAATTGTGCCAGTTCACACTGCCAAACAAATTAGCAATCAGCATATTAGTCAAGAACTGGTGTTGTTAAAAATTGCCGAATCTGTGCTTTTTGTTGAAGACATTTTGCAACACAAAACCAATTGTCGCTGGCGAATTATTAATCCGCAATCTCAAGAACAACAAACCAACCTAGAATTAATCGGCTATAGCCACGATATTAACGAAATTTTAACAATGTTTGCTAGCCACAAAATTATTAGCATTTCCAGAAGCGGTTTGGTTGCTATCGATGCATGAAAAAAATCTGCTTAGCCATAGAAACATCTTGCGACGAAACCGCGGTTGCCATTGTTGATAGTCAAAAAAATATTTTAGCCAACATTATCAAATCGCAAATCGATCTGCATCAAATTTATGGCGGAGTAGTGCCCGAAATTGCCGCTCGGGCTCATCTTGACATCATCAACACTCTTGTTCTTTCGGCCTTAAACCAGGCAAAACTAAATCTATCTGCTATCGATTTTTTTTCTGCCACTTGCGGTCCGGGCTTGGTTGGCGGGCTCATTGTGGGAATTACGGTAGCAAAAACACTGGCTTCGTTGGCTAATAAACCTTTTGTGGCAGTCAATCATTTGGCAGGGCATGCCCTCACCGCTCAGCTTAGTCACTCGCTTTCTTTTCCTTATTTATTACTACTAATTTCGGGCGGGCATTGTCAAATTTTGTTGGTTGAAAATATTGATAGCTTTATTTTACTTGGGCAAACTATTGACGATTCTTTGGGCGAATGCTTTGATAAAGTGGCAAAAATGCTGAATTTAAGCTATCCCGGTGGGCCAATTATCGAAAAACTTGCTCAAAATGGCAACAAAACCGCCTTTAAATTTGCTCTACCCTTAATTAGCAAAAAAAATCATCAACATTTATATGATTTTTCGTTTTCTGGCCTAAAAACCGCTGTGCGGTTGCAAATTGAAAAATTACAACCCCTCACTCAACAAAATATTTGCGATATTTCGGCATCTTTTCAAGAAGCGGTGATAAAAATTATGATAAATCGTTTGCAAAATACCTTAACACATCCTAAAATTTCACCTTTACTTGCCAACAATAGCTTGTCGCAAATTGTTTTAGCAGGCGGAGTAGCGGCCAATCAAAATATTTTAGGCTCTTTGCAACAATGGGCAAAAAATTATCAACTTAATGTGATTGCTCCGCCAATTAATTTATGCACCGACAATGCGGTGATGATTGCTTGGGCGGGCTTGCAAAAATTTTTGTCTGGCAAAACAGACGATCTTAGCTTTGCAGTAAAACCGCACTGGCCGTTATGGCACTGTTGAATCCCAAATTAAATTATACTTTTAAAAATGACAATATTACAAATTAAAAAATTACACCCACAAGTGCAATTGCCAAAATATCAAACCAAAGGTAGTGCAGGCCTTGATTTGCAGGCAAACATTAGCCAACCAATGGTGATAAAAGCAGGTGAAATTGTATTGGTGCCAACAGGCCTTGCCATTGCTTTGCAAGAAGGTTATGAGGCACAAGTGAGGCCAAGATCGGGCTTGGCTCTCAAAAACGGCATCACTGTTTTAAACAGCCCCGGCACTATTGATTCTGACTATCGCGGTGAAATATCGGTTATTCTGATTAATCATAGCAAGCAAGATTTTATTATTACCAACGGCTTGCGAATTGCTCAATTGGTTATTGCTCAATATGCTTTTGCAAAAATTATCGAAGTAGATTACTTAAGCACCACTCAACGCGGAGAAGGTGGTTTTGGCTCGACGGGTCACTAATTTTTGGCCATTTTTTTTATAAAAACACCAACAATAATGGCACTGTTGAATTCGAAATTTGTTTTAATTTTTTGCTAGTTTTGAGGAGAAATTTTGGCTATTTTTAGCCATATATTGAACATATTTGGCTAAAAATAGGTAAAATTTATACCAAAAATGGCAAATAAAGTAAAATAAATTTCGAATTCAACAGTGCCATAATGCCTAGTTTTCTGTTGACAGGCAACTAGGCAAGCCCCGATAAATCACTTATGCGAAAGCAGCATTAGCCACATTTTCAGCAAATTCGAAATTATCATTAGCAACGTTGTCGTTTGCGTTTATTGTTTTTGAACTTATACCACAAATTTTTGCAAATTTATAGTCAGCAGTATCTCAACTGAGTAAAAACTCCCCTTTTAGCAAATGTCGAAAGCTATTCACCCCCAAAAAAAAGTTATGGTGGAGGTGCTGGGAACTGCCCCCAGGTCCATCTTGGTTATTGTGAAGAATCTTTATTACCATAGATCTATTTTTTAGATCTTCTTTTATTATAACCAATCACAAACTAACAAGCAAGATTTTTTATTGCCTTATTATTTTTTAGCTAAAAAGTTAATTTAATAGGAGTAACGGCATTCTGTAGTCAATACAGAAAAAACCCAGACAACCACAATAAAAATAAGATCATAAATTTAGTTGTAAAAAACTTAAACAATAGAAGACCCGATGGGAAATGGTATAAGAAGAGATCCCGAGATAATTAAAGCAATACTAAAAAATTATACAACCCAACCAGAAATAAACTCTAATTTAGAACTTGCTATTGCAGAAGCGGGAGGTAATTTTAATCTCACTGAATATTACAAAAAAATGAACACAGCACAATGGCGACTAGAATTAACTTATGATTAAAACATGCGTTTGAGAGAGTTTATAAATTCCAAAATACCAAATATAGATGTCGCTTCGGCTTCGGCAAGCAACACAGGTCAAAAAATATAAATTTTATAATCATATTTACAAATATTTTATGGTGTTGAATTTTTACTCAACACCATAAAATTCTTCGCCAATGGCAATTTCGGGGCGATTGTTGGCAACCCGCCACTGGTTGGTGTCGCGAAGAGAATAGATGCAACCGCAATATTCTTGCTTATAAAATTCTTCTTGCTTGGCTATTTCATACATTCTGCTAGCTCCGCCGTGCTTTCGCCAGTTGTAGGACCAGTAAGTGAGGTTGGGATAATTTTTGGCAGTTCGTTGCCCGCAATCGTTGATTTGCTCCATATTTTTCCAACGAGAAATACCAAGAGACGAGGTAAAAATATCAAAACCGTTTTCGTGGGCATAAAGGGCGGTTCGCTCAAACCTCATATCAAAACATTTGGTGCATCTCTCGCCCCTTTCTGGAGAGTTTTCTAGGCCTTTTGCTCTGGCAAACCAATTTTGCACATCGTAATCGGCATCGATAAATTTGATGTTGAGTTTTTCAGCAAATCTAATGTTTTCTTCTTTGCGAATTAAATATTCTTTTTTAGGATGAATATTGGGATTATAAAAAAAGATAGTAAGATCAATATTTGAAGCCAGAATTCGTTGCATTAAATCTCCAGCACAAGGAGCACAACAGCTATGCAACAAAACCTTATTATTTTTTGCTTCGGGCGGTAAAGTGAGCAGATAGTTTGAATCAATAGACATATAGACTATTTTTGTTGACTTATTTCGGCTAAAAATGCCAAATCAAGAGTTGGAGCTTGGTGCAATTCTTTAAATTGAGCAGGAGTGCCAAGATAACGAAGTTTGCTTGCATGCAACACCCCAATTTGATTGCAAATTTCATCGATATCAGATAAAATATGCGAGCTAAAAAAGATGGTTTTGTTTTTATTGCGGTAGTCGAGCAACTCTTTTTTAAGAGCGATTCTTGCCAAAGGATCAAGCCCCGACATTGGCTCATCAAGAATAATTAAATCGGCCCCCGACAAAAAAACTGCTAGCAAGCCAAGTTTTTGGGTCATACCTTTAGAATATTTAGCAATTTTTTCGTGCAAAACCTGATAAGATAAATCGAGATTTTGACAGATTTTATAAGCCTCAACTTCGTCAACTTTACATTGATAAAAACTCAACACAAAATTAAGAAATTCAAAACCAGTTTGATAAAGAGCGGGCTGAAATTTTTCGGGCAGATAACAAACTTTTGCTCTGGCTTCTGGCAAAACTCGAGATTTGCCAAAAATTTCAACCTCGCCCATATCTTGGTCGAGCAAATCGAGAATAATTTTGATAAGAGTGGTTTTGCCCTGCCCGTTTAAACCAATAAAGCCAAAAATTTGGTTTTGTTGCACAGAAAAATTAACATCATCAAGCACCGATTTGTTAAAAGCCTTACTAATGTTAGTAATGCATAAAGGAGTTTCTGCCGACATTGTTATTTTGCTAATAATTGTTGCAGTTCTTGCGATTGAAACATTTCTTTGATAATATCGCAACCACCAATAAATTCACCATTAACATAGAGTTGAGGAATGGTCGGCCAATCAGAAAAATCTTTGATGCCTTGGCGAATGTCGGGGTTGGTTAACACATTAACATCGACAAACTCAACATTGAGATTTTTTAAAATTTGCACAACCACAGCCGAAAAACCACATTGCGGAAAATCTTTCGTGCCCTTCATATAAAGAACCACCTTGTTTTGCTGAATAGTTTGCTCTATTTCGTGAAAAATGTTATTAGACATAGTTTTTTAAATTAATTTTCGAATTTAATTTCAACTTTGGTGATTTTTTTGTTTAACAAAACCAAAACTTCCGAAGTGATATCGAGATGCTCTTGAAAATAAATTACTTGCGAAGACGGAAAGATAGCATCTATTTGTTTTTCTTTAGAAAGATCGGCAACCACTGCTTTCATAGCATCGTTCACTTTGCCCATGGCATCGAGAGAAGCATTTTTGAGTGAGTTTTGTTTTTTATCAACAAAATTTTTGAGATTATCAACTTTTTCTTCGAAAGCTTTGCTTTCTTTTTCGAGAGTTTCTTGGCTAGCGATGTTTTTTTTATCTTGTAATTTTTTTTGCTCTGCCATTAAAGCGGTTTGTTTTTTATTAATTTCGGCTTCGTAGGCGATTTTCTTTTTTTCAATTTTCTTTTGAATATCAATAACGGCTACTACTTCTTGAATGATTTTATCGGTATCAAGAATTGCAATTTTATGATTAGCAAAACTTTGCTTAGCAACAAATAAACAAAAAATTAAAAATAAAGTATTGAGAGTTTTTTTCATATTTTAATTGCAAAAAGAATATTATTAGATAAAATTTTAGCCGAAACTATTAAAAAGCACTGCAACAGTGCCTAAAAATGATTTTTAGATTAAAATATTAAAACAAACATCATTAATTGCAAACTTTAATTTTATTTTTTACTCACAATGTCAAAAAACACAACTATACCAACAAGCTCAACCAAACCAACTCAACAACAAGCTCAAGATGCAGTTAAAACACTCATCTCTTGGGCAGGAGACAACCCAAACCGCGAAGGCTTGCTTGAAACTCCCAAAAGAGTTGTCAATGCTTATCTTGATTTTTTTTCTGGCTACACACAAGATCCAATAAAGGTTTTAGGCAAAACTTTTGAAGAAGTTGGTGGCTACAACGACTTGGTTTTAATCAATAACATTCGAGTAGAATCGCATTGCGAACACCATATGGTGCCAATTATTGGGCAAGCTTTTGTTGCATATTTGCCCAATAACAAAGTGGTTGGCATCAGCAAAATTGCTCGTTTGGTCGAAATATTTGCCAAAAGATTACAAACTCAAGAAACCATGACCGCCCAAATTGCCAACACTATCAACGAAGTTCTTAATCCCAAAGGTGTAGCAGTGTTAATTGATGCTTTTCACCAATGCATGACCACCAGAGGAGTGCACAAAACCGAGGCCTCTACGGTTACTTGCACTTTTTTGGGGCAGTTTCAGACCGATAAAAATCTAGAAACTCGCTTTTTCAATATGATTAAGAAATAATTTTATGCTTCTCACAACTCACCACAAAATTATTCTTGCCTCAACTTCTGCTGTTAGACAACAAATTTTACAATCTGTGCAATTGCCTTTTGTTGCCGTCGCTCCAAATGTTGATGAAGATAAATTAAAAAAACAACTAAATATCTCTTGTCCGCTAAAACTTGCTTTGGAGCTTGCCAAAGCCAAGGCTTTATCGATTGCCAAACAACATCCCGATGCCTACATTATTGGGGCAGACCAAGTTTGTGCCTTGGGCGATTCTTTTTTAAACAAAGCCAAAACTCAACAAGAGGCTGTGTTGCAACTCAATGCTTTATCGGGCAAAACTCACACTCAAAACAACGGTTTTGCGGTGGTGCATCAGCATAAAGTGGTGTTTTCGCACTCTGCCAAAGTGAGCCTTACTATGCAAAAACTATCGTTGGCTAGCATTAAAAAATATGTCGAGTCCGATAATCCAGTTGGCTGTGCTGGTAGCTACAAATATGAGTCTTTAGGGAAACATTTATTTAGCCGAGTAAACGGCAATTATTATGCGGTTTTGGGCCTAAATATTCAGCCTTTACTCAACTTTTTTTACACAGCAAAAATCATTACTTTTTAAATTATGAATCACGATCTAATTTTTAGCTTTCTCACTTTATCGTTTCTAGAAATTATTTTAGGCATCGATAACCTAATTTTTATTGCCTTGGTGGTTAGCAAATTGCCCAACCAATATCGCAAATCCGCTCGGGCTTTTGGCTTAATTTTAGCTTTCATCATCAGGGTTATAATGCTTTTCACTTTATCTTGGGTGATGACTCTCACCGAGCCTTTATTTTTCGTAGCTGGCCTGCCTTTTTCTTTTAAAAGCCTGTTGCTAATTTTAGGGGGCTTGTTTTTAATTGGCAAAAGCGGTCTCGAAATTTATTCTGATATCGCTTGCAAAGAACACAAACCAAAAGAAATTAAAGCGGCTCATAGTTTTTTTATGGCAATCGCTCAAATTACTTTAATTGATTTTGTCTTTTCTTTTGATTCGATCATTACCGCCGTTGGTATGACGAGCAACATTTCTATCATTGTTGCGGCCGTGGTGGTTTCGATGATTGTGATGTTTTTGGCTTCCGAAAAAATCAGCTACTTTTTGGCAAATTATCCATCTTTAAAAATTGTCGCTTTAGCCTTCATTTTTATGATCGGTGTTATTTTGGTTTCTGATGGCTTGAATCTTAAAATTTCTAAAAACTATTTATATTTTTCACTATTTTTTACTTTGGCAGTTGAATCATTAAACATCGTTGCTAGAAAAAGAAAAAATTCTCATTAATTTTTTATGTCTAAACCAACTATTGCTGTTGTTGGCAGTGGCATTTCTGGCCTATTTTCTGCCTATTTTTTGTCGCAACACTATCAAGTCACTTTATTTGAACAAAACAACTATTATGGCGGGCATTCTAACACTGTTAGCATCAATTATAACGGCCTAAACATCGATGTCGATACTGGTTTTATTGTTTTTAACCAGCAAACTTATCCTAATTTTTTGCAATTTTTAGCCTTGCTTGATGTGGCTTATCAGCCAAGCAAAATGTCGTTTGCTGTGCAAATTTTAAATGGGCAAAAAACTTTGCTCGAATATGCCGGAACCAATTTTGCTGGCATTTTTGCCCATAAAAAAAATTTTTTTAATTGGCGATTTTTGTTGATGCTTACCGAAATCGTGCGGTTTAATAAAGTTGCTTTACAAGTTTTGCAAAATAAAACCGGTTTTGACTATTCTTTATCGCAATTTTTGCAAGATCACAAGTTTTCAAATTATTTTTGCCAGCACTATTTGTTTGCTATGGCATCTGCCATTTGGAGCACCGAAATCAATCAAATTGGCAACTATCCTGCCAAAAGTTTTATACAATTTTTTTATAATCACGGTCTACTTACCATCAACAATCAACCGCAGTGGCACACTATTTCTGGTGGCTCCAAACAATATGTCGCCAAGGCTCTTGCCAAAATCAAGCAAAATGGTGGCTTACTTCGTTCAGAAAAAGTTTTAGAAATTAACTTTGACAGCACAAAACAACAGCACTTAATTAGCACCAAAAACGGTATTTACTCTTTTGATAAAGTGGTTTTGGCATGCCATGCCAACGAGGCCTTAGAAATTACCAAAAATCTCTCAACACAACAAATTGATGTGCTAAAAAACTTTTCTTACCAAAAAAATTTAGCAGTGTTGCACAAAGATAGCTCTGTGATGCCAAAAAGCAAAAAAGCTTGGGCGAGCTGGGTGTATAGTAGCGATCTTGCCAATTCTAGAGAACTTTCGGTGAGTTATTGGATGAATAATTTACAAAATATTTCAAGCAAACATCCACTTTTTGTCACTCTCAACCCTCATCAAAAAATTGCTAAACACCATATTTTTGCTTCGATCACCTATCACCACCCAATATTTAACCAACAAGCCTTGCTCGCTCAACAGCAAATACCAGCAATTCAAGGGCAAAACAATCTTTATTTTTGCGGAGCCTACCAGCGATATGGTTTTCATGAAGATGGTGTTTTTTCGGCTCTGCAACTTCTCAACCAACTCAATGTTTATGCTCCTTGGCAACAATAGTGCTTTTTTGGTTTATGCAAAAATTATGCATAAAAGATTTTTGCCGGTAGTCAATATCTTTTTTTATAAAGTTTTTTATGTGTTGTTGCCAATAAAAAATTTATCTTCTATCAAAAATCGTTTTTTTTCTCACAATAAATTCAATGTATTTAGTTTTTACGATCGCAATTATGGCAAAAAAAATTCGCAAAGCCCAGTTTTGTGGCTAGAAGAGATTTTGCAACAACATAATTTGCAACAAGAAGTTGCTAACATTTTTCTACTTACCCATCCGAGTATTTTTGGCTATGCTTTTAATCCTGTAAGTTTTTGGTTTTGTGTTGATAAAAATCAGCAACCAGTGGCGATTTTAGCAGAAGTCAACAACACTTTTGGCGAACATCATTGCTATTTGTTGTTTAATGAAAATCATCAGCCGATTGATAAAAATCAGCACTTGTCGGCAAATAAACATTTTCATGTGTCACCATTTTTTTCGTTAGAAGGCAAATATTTTTTTAATTTCGCATTTGCCCCGCCACATATTTCGGCCACAATCGATTATTTTTTAACAGAAAAAATGCTAGCCACCAGCTTGCATAGCTATAAAATGCAAGAATTTAACAGCAAAAATAGCTTTCTTGCTTTGTGTTTTATGCCCCTAATGTTTTGTAAAGTGATTTTTTTAATTCACTGGCAAGCAGTGAAAATTCTGCTAAAAAACATCAAATACATCAAAAAACCACCACAAAACAAAGAAAAAATCACCATCGTTAATAAAAAAGATTTTTGATATTATCGAATTATTTTGAGTCAATTCCCCGAACTAACGAAGGAGTGCCCGCGATAGCAGGCGGGGTAGTGTCGGCAAGCGGTTCTCGGTCAGAATTCCCCTTCTGCAGAAGGGGTGGATTTTCGCATAAGTGCAGCTTATGCGAAAAGACCAAGGTAGTGTTGGAAGACGATCGCCGATTGGTTTTTAAAAAGATCTTACCGTGGCTTGCTGACACTACCTTGGTCTTTTTTTGCTATCGAAAAAAAATCCACCCCTTCTAAAAAAGGGGAATTTTGCACCGCATTCGATCTAAATTTCTCTTCCACAGGATGGGGAATTTAGATCGAAGTGCAGTATTTATTTGTGGAAATGGTATAATAACATTCTAACAAAATATTTTTGAGATAAAAACTTTAAAAAATGAAATCTGTATACCAATACAGCTTGAGGCTTTTTTATACAAAAAGTAGTCGCGCTATCGCAACGACAGGTTTTTAGCCAAAAAGATGAAGTTAGAATGTTATTATAAACTTTGTTTGCTAAAATAAAGTATCTGCCACGATTGCTTTTCAAGGCCGAGTTTTAAATAAATTTCTGCTAATCGGCTATATGCTTCTGCGGTTTGTGAGGTTTGTGGATAGTCGTTAATAACTCTCTGAAAATTGCCAATTGCTCCAACAAAATTATTGTTTTTAATTTGATATCTGCCAATTGCCATTTTAGAGGCGGTGAGATGTTCGTAGGCAAATTCGAGTTTTTCTTTGGCATCATCAACATAAATAGAATTTGGATATTGAGCGATTAATTGTAAAAAAATATTGGCAGATTCAAAAGTATCTTCTTGTGAGCGATAAATGTTAGGTATTTTTTCGTGATAACACAAGCCCTGCAAATACAGCATATAAACAGCATATTGATTGTCGGAGTGTGCTTGTAAAAAATCTTGAGTTATTTGCAAGGTTTTGGCTTTTTCATTGGCTCGATAATAGGCATAAGCAGACATAGTTTTCGCTTTAATTGCCCAAGGTGAAAACGGGAAAGATTCTTGTATTTGCTCGAATTTTTCACCTGCTTCTTTAAAATCGTCGTTTTGCAGGTTTTTATAGGCTTGGTGATAAAGAGTAAACAAAGAATTATCTGGTTTTTGATGCTGGCAAGAAAAAGTTATCGCCAGCAATAAAAACAGTAAAATAAATTTTAATTTCATTGTTATGAAATTTTTCTTACATCAATTAAATGACCGTAAATGCCAGCCGCCGCCGCCATTGCTGGGCTCATTAGGTGAGTTCTGCCTCCTCTGCCTTGCCTGCCTTCAAAGTTGCGGTTTGAAGTGGCCGCACATCTTTCGCCAAATTGCAGTTTGTCGGCATTCATCGCCAAACACATCGAACAACCTGGTTCTCGCCACTCAAAACCAGCAGAAATAAAAATTTTATCTAAACCTTCTTGCTCTGCCTGCTCTTTTACCAAGCCCGAACCTGGCACAACCATAGCAAGTTTAATGTTTTTGGCAATTTTTTTGCCTGCCACCACTTGGGCAGCCGATCTGAGATCTTCGATTCGACCATTGGTACAAGAGCCGATAAACACTTTATCGATAGTTATTTCTTGCAAAGAAGTTCCCGAAATTAAACCCATATATTCAAGCGATCTTAACACCGCTTCTTGCTTAGATTTGTCGGCAAAATCAGAAGCAAAAGGCACATTAGCAGTAATTGGCAAGGCATCTTCTGGGCTAGTTCCCCAAGTTATTTGCGGGGCAATGTCGCTAGCATTGAGAATAATTTTTTTATCATAAAAAGCACCTTCATCAGAAGACAAAGAAAGCCAATATGCAACAGCTTGTTGCCAGTGCTTGCCTTGCGGGACAAAAGGCTTGTTTTTTAGATAGTCAACAGTGGTTTGATTAGGAGCAATCAGTCCCGCCCTTGCCCCTGCTTCAATTGACATATTGCAAACCGTCATTCTGCCCTCCATAGAAAGGCTTTCAATGGCCGACCCTGCATATTCAATAACAAAACCAGTTGCTCCTGCGGTGCCGATTTGGGCGATGATGGCTAAAATAATGTCTTTAGCAGTGCAACCAAGTGGCAATTTACCATCAACTTGCACCAACATATTTTTGGCTTTCTTTTGAATAAGTGTTTGAGTGGCCAAAACATGCTCAACTTCAGAAGTGCCAATGCCAAAAGCCAAAGCACCAAAAGCTCCGTGGGTAGAAGTGTGGCTATCACCACAAACAATAACCATACCAGGTTGGGTAAAGCCCTGCTCGGGGCCAACAATATGAACCACCCCTTGTTTTTTGCTGTCGAGATCAAAATATTGAATGCCGAATTCTTGGCAGTTTTGCTCTAGAGTTTCAACTTGCAACCGTGAAGTTGGCTCGGAAATGCCCTTGCTACCTTTGCCCCGATCGGCAGAAGTGGTTGGCACATTATGGTCGGCAACCGCAAGATGATTTTTGGCATTGCGAACTTTTCTTTTTGTAAACCGTAAACCTTCAAAAGCTTGTGGAGAAGTTACTTCGTGAATTAACTGCCTGTCAACATAAAGCAAACTATTGTTGCCATCGTCTCTAATTAAATGTTGATGCCAGATTTTATCGTATAAAGTTTGTGGATTGTGTTTCGTCATAAAAAGCAGTTTTATAGTTGTGTTAAAATATTTGCACTAAATTGATAGTTGCCAATCACCAATTGCACATCATCGCAATCTTCGAGTAAATCGACCATTTTGAGAATATTTTTTGCCAAATCGAGATCATCAATATTAATGTAATTAGTGGCTTGCCAAGTGAGTTTAGCAGAAGAAGCATTGTGATAAAGAGCAAGCAAAGCATCGCGAGTGCCAATAAAATTTTCGGGAGTGGTAATGATAAGATGCGATTGCTCTTGTGACTCAACCTCGGTTGCCTTAAATTCGAGAGCTTTTTCAAACATTTCTTTTTCACTTGCAACTTTTGCCTCAAATTCAATCAAGCCAATTTTGTTAAACATAAAACTCACCGAGCCAGTTTCGCCAAGGCTCCCGCCCATTTTGGTGAAAATACTTCGCACTTCACTGGCGGTGCGATTACGATTGTCGGTGAGAGCCTCAACAATAATAGCAACCCCACCAGGAGCATAACCTTCGTAGCGAATTTCTTCAAAATTTGAGGTGTCGGCACCTAAAATTACTTTTTTGATAGTGGCATCTATGCGATCTTTGGGCATATTGTTGTTTCTGGCCTCGATGATGGCATTTCGTAGTCGGGCATTAAAATTGGGGTCGGGCTGACCAGTTTTGGCCGAGACCGCGATTTCTCGAATTAACTTGGTAAAAACTTTTGCTTTTTTTGCATCTTGTGCCCCTTTGCGATGCTTGATATTTGCAAATTGTGAATGCCCTGCCATAGAATTTTTAAGATTTTATTGGAAAAGAAGCCCCGTTTTGTAGATCGGCAAGTATTTGCAAAAATTTGTCAGAAGTTAAATTTTCGCAATAATCATCGTTAATTTGCACCACAGGAGCATTAACACAAGCCCCCAAACATTCTACCTCTTTAATGGTAAAAAGATTGTCGATGGTGGTTTGATCGAGATCGATGCCGAGTTTTGCCTTACAATCGGCAATAATTTGATCGATGCCCCTTAACATACAAGGGGTGGTTTTGCAAAACTGCAACAAATATTTGCCGATGGGCTTAAGATTATACATTGTGTAAAAACTCGCCACCTCATAAACCCTAATTTCTGGCACCTCAACCAAATTAGCAACACAAGAAATGATATCTTTTGAAACCCAATTATCGTTTTGTCTTTGAGCCAAATCAAGCAAAGGCATAATGGCAGATTTTTTTCTGTCTGATGGATATTTTGCCAGAATTTCGGCAACTTTAGCGGTGTTTTGTGAATTAAATTGAAAAGTCATGGTTATTTAACATTGCGCCAAACGGCTTTTTTGGCAATTAACAATAAAACAAAAAGGATGAGTAAAAATAGCATTGAGCGAATACCCATTTTCTTTCTGTGCTCGGTTTCTGGCTCGGCCGCAAACTGCAAGAAATTTACCACATCAATTGCCATTTGCTCTTTGGTGGCATAGGTGCCATCTTTATATTCAATTTGCCCATCTTCAACCAAAGGTGCCGGCATAGAAATTTGCCTGCCTTCAAAATATGGGTGATAGCTTTTGCCAGAAGCCAACTCAAAACCATCGGGGGCTTGTTGATAGCCTGTGAGTAGCGAATAAACATAGTTGGCTCCGTCGTGCCGTGCTTTTATAATTAAAGAAAGATCAGGCGGATAAGCACCGCCATTGGCAGATCGGGCGACTTGTTCGTTGGCATATGGGCCAGTGATTTTATCGGAAGGCAAGCCAGATCTTTCAAACATTTCGCCATCGTCGTTTGGGCCGTCGCTCACTAAATATTCAGAAGCGATTTGCTTGATTTCGGTGTCGGTAAAACCAATGGTGGCTAAATTGCGGTAAGAAACCAGTTTTAAACCATGACAAGCCGAGCAAACCTCTTTATAAACCTGATAACCTCGTTGAGCAGAGGCACGATCGAACCTACCAAAAATGCCATCAAACTCCCATTTTTGTTGCTTTGCTGGCAGTGCCGAAGTTGGAGAAACAGCAGTGCTAGCAGTGGCTGAGTTAAAAATAAATAGTAAAAACAAAAGATGATATATTTTCATAACCGATTAATGCTGTTGTTTGTAATGCTGATCGATTGATTGCGGTAATGGCAAAGTTTTTTCAAATTTCGGCAACAATGGCAACACCACTAAAAAGTAAGCATAATAATAAAGTGTTGAAAGCCGAGAAGCAATAATATACCAGCCTTCGGCAGGTGCTTTACCAAGCCAGCCCAAAAAGATAAAGTTTAAAATAAAAAGATAGAAAAACTTTTTAAAAAGTGGGCGATAGGCACCAGAGCGAACTGGGCTTTTATCGAGATACGGCAAGAAAAATAGCAAAACTATCGCTCCAAACATCATCACAACCCCACCAAGTTTGTCGGGAACCGCCCTTAACACAGCATAAAAAGGTAAAAAATACCACTCAGGCACAATATGAGCGGGAGTTACCATTGGATTAGCAGGAATATAGTTGTCGGGATGCCCCAAAGAATTTGGATAGAAAAACAAAAAGTATCCGAAAACCAAAAAGAAAGCCACAAAACCAACCAAATCTTTGATGGTAAAATAAGGGTGAAAAGCAATGGCATCTTTTTTTGATTTCATCGGCACACCAGTTGGATTGTTAGAGCCAGTTTGATGAAGTGCAATTAAATGTAAAAACACAATGCCTACAATCAAAAAAGGCATTAAAAAGTGCAACACAAAAAAGCGGTTTAAAGTTGGATTATCAACAGAATAACCGCCCCACAGCCAAGTTACAATAGATTCGCCCACAACAGGAATAGCAGAAAACAAGTTGGTGATAACCGTTGCCCCCCAAAAACTCATCTGCCCCCAAGGCAACACATAGCCCATAAAAGCGGTCGCCATAGTAAGCAAGAAAATGATAATGCCAACCCACCACAAAACCTCTCTTGGTGCCCGATAAGAGCCATAATAAAGCCCCCGAGTGATATGGGCATAAAGTGCCACAAAAAACATTGAGGCACCAACGGCATGAATGTAGCGAATAAGCCAACCGTAGTTGACATCTCGCATAATGTGTTCGACCGACTCAAAAGCCAGTTTGGTGTTTGGCACATAGTGCATTGCCAAAAACAAACCGCTTAAAATTTGCACCAACAAAGCAATGCCAGCAATTGAACCAAAATTCCACCAATAGCTAAGATTTTTGGGATAAGGGTGTTTTTTGAGAGCGTTTTCAACAGTAGACAAAATTGGCAACCGCGAATTAAGCCAAGACACCTCTTTTGATTTGTTTTGCTCGCTATCGAGGTGAATTTGGTGAAAATCGTGTAATTCTTTATTTGGATCGTTGTTGGAGCTGGTCATATTTAGCCGATTTTAATGGTTGTATCGTTTAAAAATTCATAAGGCGGAACCTCGAGATTTTTGGGGGCAGGCCCTTTTCGTATTCTGCCAGAAGTGTCGTATTGCGAGCCGTGACAAGGGCAGAACCAACCTTTATATTCGCCTTGCCCGCCAATTGGCACACAGCCTAGATGGGTGCAAATGCCGATGGTTACTAGCCACTGCTCTTTGCCTTTTTTAACTCGGTCGGCATCGGGTTGCGGATCTTTTAAATCGGCATTGGCAACATCGGTGGCCTGCTTGATTTCTTCGGGTGTGCGATGTTTGATAAAAATTGGCTTGCCTCGCCACATCACCTTTTTTTCTTCGCCAGGTTTGAGGGCAGAAATATCAACTTCAATCGAAGCAAGAGCCTGCACATCTTGCGAAGGATTCATACTATCAACAAACGGCAAAAAAGCACAAACCGCCCCAACACCTGCAACTGCATAGGCAGTGTTTTTGATGAGATCTCTTTTGTTTTGATCGCAAGAACTGTTGTTATTTTGACTTGAATCAGACATAGGTTAATTAAATATGATTGATCGACAAAAAATTAAAAATAATGCGATTGTTAAAAAATTTTACAATGCAACATTTGCTTTAGCTAATCAATTTTATGCAATTAGATATTTTTTTTCAAGCACTAAATTTGATTATAATAAAAAACTTTTTTGCCAAAAATACCAAATTAGCTATTGAAAAAGTTTTTATCATAGAACAAAATTTACTTTTTTTATTGTTTATCTTATAAAAAATAAAAAAATTGCCAATATTAACAAATAAATTATATTAAGTTATGAGAACTGGATCGGAAAGCGAAGGAACTTTATCAACTTCATCATCAAGAAAATCAATTTTTATTGCAAGACATCCGTTTTTTTTCTCTTTTGTCTGCTATTTTACTTTGGAATGGGGCAAGTCCCGCTAAAAAAGCAATAACAGGTTTAATGGATAACGAAGATATTTCGCAATTTGCTAACGATCAAAAGCAATCCATATTAGATTTAATGCAAAAAAGTCAAAAATTTGTTGCCAACTTCAATAACGAAACATTTCGAAAAATTCTTGACGAAGAAGTTAGATTAAATACTACACAATCACAATCTCATGAAACTATCGATCCTGAAAGACCATTATTAGACAGCAATATTTTAGCTTCATTATTCAGACAAAAAGGGTTGTTAGATCGCTTGATAGCAAAAGAACAAGCAACTGAGATTTTATATCTACAACAAAGTGACTTTTCTGAAGAACAAGCAATAGATGTATTAGCCAAAGATTTTAGAGAAAAATGGGTTCATAACGAACATGATTTTATCAGGGATTATTTAGTTGCTCCTGCTGCAATTTTAATTGTTTGTGTTGTTGCATCTGCATCTTTTGCAAAAGCAAGAGAAAAATGTTCATCTTCAGATCAAGAAATAGAACAAAACGATCCAGATCAATTGCCATTACCATTGCAAGAGATAATAACAAAAATAGCAACACATAGTCAATTTGAAATACCACATCAAAAATCTGAGTTATTTCAGCAGATATATGATGCAATTGACACTTATGAAAGTGGCGATATATCAAAAATTATAAGCAATGCCGATAGCAAAGTAGCAATAGAAATGCTTAAAATACTTTCGGTATATTTGACAACAACAACTTTGCCACTTGTTTTTGCCGAACAGTGTCTTGCAGGATTGTCATTGCACGAAAGTGCACAAGTTCATCAAGATGCTATAAAAGCTGGTGTCATTAAAGGCTCAATAGTAGCATTATGCTGTAAATTTATAGCATTTAAAGAGGCAGAACAAAAAATGTCTGCATTGTTTGAGCAAGATGAAGCTGGAAAATTTATATTAAATGCAGAGCTTTTTGAAAAATTTCAGAATGAATATCCGAAACAAGCTGAAAAATTGTTAAATCTTTCGGTAGAATATCAACAAGAAACTTCTTCTGCAACAACAACACCTTTAGATTCTCCTAGAACAGGACGGCAAGAAGCCTCTCCATTGATGAAAGGCCCAACGAGACAAGGCCAACAATAGCTTTGTTTAGCCTGTAAAATCTTGCAAAAACAAACCTTGCCCGAGGTCGTCAAAAATGTTGGTGTGGGTGGCGATAATGACTATGCCTTTTTGTTTGATTCTGGTTTGAATTAGGCCTTTTAATTGCTGTTTGCCGGCTAGATCTAGGTTTTTGGTTGGCTCGTCTAAAAGCCACAAACCGCAAGCATTGGTAAGCAACAAAGCGAGCAGGCATCGCTGTTGCCAGCCCGCAGAAAGTTTGGCAATTTTGTGATCAGACAAATCGGTTAAGCCAAAAAAATGCATAGCCATGGGCACAGTAATTTCGGTGTTGGTAAGTTTGCTATAAAACAGCAAGTTTTCTAGCACCGAAAGTTGCGGTTTGAAAAAATTTTTATGCCCGATAAATTTAGTTTCTTGCTGAAAGCTCGGCAATATTTGCTCAATGTTGTGGTTGTTCCATAATATTTCTCCGCTTTCGATGTTTGATATGCCAGCGATTGCTTTTAATAAAGAGGTCTTGCCAATGCCGTTGCCACCTTTAATTAACAAGCATGCACCCAAGGGCAAACTAAAACCAACATTGCTAAAAACTTTTTTATGATGATAAGAAATTGATAAATTATGAACTGTAAGCATAGCGATAAAAATAGTTTGCAATTTTATTTTTATTAATTATAATTTCCATGGTTAATCAAAAAATAATAACCAGTTTAATTGTTTATTATTATTTGTAAAACTTCTTTTTTTAATCTAACCTACTTGCTTAATTTTATTGGGCTGGTGGCACTTTATGAATAACAAAATTTGGTGTTTAAACTAGTTTTAAACTTTTGTTATTTTATTAATTTAACCAAATTATCAACAATGACTACTCTAGAATCAACTGCACCAATTGCAGAAAACACTGATCAACCAAACGAAACCCAACAAATCACAGCCCCGCAACAAGTTAATTTGCCTCAATTTTCTATTAAACAATTAATAGATTCTGGTTTTCATTTTGGTCACAAAACCATGAGAAGAAACCCAAAAATGTCAAAATACATTTACACCAGTCGCAACGGCATCAGCATTATCGATCTTAACAAAACCGCTCAATTGTTGCATAACAGCCTAAAAACAGTCAAAGAAATTGCCAAAAACAATGGCAGAATTTTATTTATCGCCACCAAAAAACAAGCTGTTGAAGCGGTTGCTGAATCTGCCCTTCGTTGTGGCCAATATTATGTCAACAACCGTTGGCTTGGCGGTATGCTTACCAACTACAAAACCATTTCGCAATCTATTCGCACTCTCAAAAAAGTCGAAGATCAACTACACGACACCGAAATCGGTTATAATAAAAAAGAAAAATTAACTCTCGATCGTCAAAGATCTAAATTAGAACAAAACTTGGGTGGCATTAAAAATATGGGCGGTCATCCCGATTTAGTTGTGGTTATCGACACCAACAAAGAAGCGCTAGCAATTGCCGAAGCTAGAAAACTCAACATTCCTATTATGGCATTAGTCGATACCAACTGCAATCCCGACAAAATACTTTATCCAGTGCCAGGCAACGACGATTCTACCAAATCAATTAAATTGTTTTGTCGTTTAATTTCTGATGCAGTAATTGCTGGTGTTAAAGAAAATATGATAGCTTCTGGTCTTGATATCAACAAAATAGTCGAAAAAAGCTTTTTAGAAAATTTATCAGAAGTCAAAAAAAATAACGAAAAACCAATCAAAACTTTTGATAACAAAAGAAAATTTACCAGAAACGAAGGCAGAAGCGATAATAAAGATTCTGCAGGCAAAGATTCCGATAAAAAACCACACAAACCAGACAATAAAAAACCAGCTCCAAGAAAACCAACAAAACTAGGTTTTGCTAACGATAAAAAATCAATCAAACCTAAATCTGGCGAAAGCAATAAAACCGAAAATAAATAAACTATGTCTAACAATCTTGCTCTTATCAAAAAACTTCGCGATGCTACTGGTTGTGGCATTGCCGATTGCAACAAAGCTTTGCTCGAAAATAATGCCGATTTCGAAAAATCAGTTGATTGGCTCAGAAAAAAAGGGCTATCTTCTGCCGCTAAAAAAGCAAATCGAGTTGCTAGCGAAGGTGTGGTGGCTGTGGCTGTTGCTGGCAAAAAAGCTATTATTATCGAGGTTAACTCCGAAACCGATTTTGTTGCTAGAAATCAAAAATTTCAAGAATTTGTTTCCGCTCTATCAAAAACCGCACTTAGCTACACCGATTTTGAAAAATTAAAAACCGACCGAGACTCTGCCATCAAAGAACAAATTGGGGTTATTGGCGAAAACATTCAACTCAGAAGAATGGCGGGTGTCGAAGTGCAAAATGGTGCGGTAATTAGCTATATTCACAATCAAATTGCTCCTCAAATGGGTAAAATAGCCGTTTTGGTTGCCCTTGAAAGCCCTTGCGATGTTGCAAAATTACAAGATTTAGGCAAGCAAATTGCCATGCATATTGCAGCCACCAAACCAGATGCTTTAAACATTGAACATGTCAATCCTGCAAAGCTAGCTCGTGAAATTGATATTTTAAAAGAGCAAGCCAAAGCTTCTGGCAAGCCAGAAAGCATCATCGAAAAAATGATGGAAGGCAGAATTCGCAAATACTACGAAGAAGTTGTTTTGCTTGAACAAAATTTTGTTATGGATGACAAAATAAAAATCAAAGATCTTCTCAATAATTTTAGCAAAGAAAACAATGCTAAAACCACCATTTCTGATTTTAAATTTTTCATCTTAGGCGACGGCATCGAAAAAGTTGCAGATAATTTCGCCAACGAAGTAGCCAGCATGACTAAACATCAATAAATTAATCATTTATAAAACAACAGGCTTTTTAGCACTTAACATTATGAAATACAATGGTTTAAACTCATTGTATTTCAAATATTATCTTAAACACACTTACCCAAAATATGATTCCTAAATTTAGAAATGTCGCTATCATAGCTCACGTCGATCACGGCAAAACCACTTTAATTGATGCGATGTTAAAACAAAGTGGCACTTTTCGTAATCATCAGCAAGTAGAAACTAGGGTAATGGATTCTAACGATCTCGAAAAAGAACGGGGCATCACTATTTTAGCAAAATGTACTTCTTTGTTGTGGGAAGAACAAAAAATTAATGTTATCGACACTCCAGGGCATGCCGATTTTGGCGGTGAAGTAGAAAGAGTTTTATCGATGGCAGATAGCTGTTTGTTGTTGGTTGACTCTGCCGAAGGTGTTATGCCTCAAACAAAATTTGTGCTATCAAAAGCCTTGGCTCTTGGCTTGCAACCTATTGTTATCATCAACAAAGTCGATAGACAAGATGCACGTCCAAACGAAGTTTTAGACGAAATTTTTGATTTGTTTGTTTCTTTAAATGCCAACGAAAAACAACTTGATTTTCCTGTTTTATATGCCGTTGGTCGCGATGGCTGGTGTGTTAACGACCTTGAAAAAGATGAAAGAAAAGATCTTTCTCCGCTATTTAACTTAATTTTAAGCCATGTAAATCCGCCACCATTTAACACCGAAGCTCCATTTGCGATGTTGGCAACATTACTTGATCATAGCCCATATTTTGGCAGAATGCTTACAGGTCGAATTTATTCTGGCAAAGCAAAAAATATGATGAATTTTAAAGCGATAAATTTAAAAGGCGAATTAGTAGAGCAAGGCAGACTAACTAAACTTCATGTATTTAGAGGTGTCGAAAAAATTGCCGTAGAAGAAGCAATGGCAGGCGATATCGTTTGCGTTGCTGGCCTTGAAAAATCCTCGGTTTCTGACACTTTATGCGATATTTCAGTTTCAACTCCTATCAAATCAACCCCAATCGATCCGCCAACAATGGCAATCACTATCGGTGTTAACGATTCTCCTTTGGCTGGCACCGAAGGTAGCAAAGTAACCTCACGTATGATTCGCGATCGTTTATTTGCCGAGGCAGAAACTAATGTGGCTATAAAAGTAAAAGAATCCGATGGCAAAGATTCGTTCGAAGTTGGTGGCAGAGGCGAATTGCAACTTGGAGTGTTAATCGAAAATATGCGAAGAGAAGGTTTTGAGCTTTCTGTTTCAAGGCCGAGAGTTTTATTTAAAAAAACTAGCGACAATCAAATATTAGAGCCAACAGAAGAAGTGGTGGTTGATGTCGATGACAATTTCAGCGGAGTGGTGGTTGAAAAACTTTCTTCAAGAAAAGGCGAAATGATTGAAATGAAACCATCTTCTGGTGGCAAAACTCGCCTGGTTTTTTATGTTCCTTCTAGAGGTCTTATTGGTTATCAAAGCGAATTTCTTACCGACACCAAAGGTTCTGGTGTGCTAAACCGCATTTTTCATGCCTATGTGCCATATAAAGGCGAAATGTCAAACAAAAAAAATGGGGCATTAATCGCCAACGATTCAGGTGAAGCGGTTGCCTATGCTCTCTGGAATTTACAAGATAGAGGTGTGATGTTTATTAAGCCACAACAAAAAGTTTATGCTGGCATGATTATTGGCGAAAATGCAAAACAAGGCGATTTAGAAGTAAATGTGCTAAAAGGCAAACAACTTACCAACGTTAGAGCTTCTGGCACCGATGAAGCTATCAGACTTATTCCGCCAAGAATTCTCACTTTAGAAGATATGATAACCTATGTCGGCGACGACGAATTGGTTGAAGTAACCCCAAAATCATTAAGGCTACGAAAAAAATTTCTAGATTCTAACGACAGAAAAAGATTAGGCAGAAGCAAAGAAGAAAAATTTGATTTTATAAACGATTAACCAAATTATGCAGCAACAACCACAAAATCATGGCAATATTATTTTGGCAACGGTGTTGTCTATGTTTATTTTGCTTGCTTGGAGTTTTTTTTACGAACAACCAAAGTTAAAAAAACAAGAAGCAGAAAAAAAACTTAGCCAACTTGTTGTTAAAAATAATACTGCCAACAACGATCCTAATCTTGCTAAAAATGCCACTCAAAACCCAAATCTAGAAAACTCACTAGAACTTAATCAAACTGCCAATCCTGTTACTAGAGAACAATATTTCGCCAATCCTCAAGTAAAAAATAATAGAGTAACAATCAGCAACAACAATCTGCACGGTTCCATTTCTTTACAAGGAGCAATTTTTGACGATCTCACTTTGGCTAACTATTTCAACGAGCTAAACTCGCAAAAAGAAGTTGTTTTATTTGCCCCTGCCTCTACTTCTGAAAGATATTTCGCCGACTTTGGCTGGATCAACAAAGGAGAAAATCAAGTTAATTTACCCAATCCAAACACTTTGTGGCAAGCCAGTAGCACTGCACTCACTCCACAGCAACCGCTAGTTCTTAGCTGGCAAAACGAGCAAGGCATCGATTTTATTATCACCATCAGCATTGATGAAAAATATATGTTTAATATTAAGCAAGAAGTTATCAACAATACAACAAACAACCTCAAATTAGCTAACTACGGCAGAATTTCACGATTCTTCACCCCGCAAAAACAAGCTAATTTTATTTTACACGAAGGTCCAATCGGTTCTTTTAATGGCATCTTAGAAGAGTTTTCTTATCAAAAAATGATAAAAGAAAAACAGAAAAATTTTAGCAACAATTCTGCCGGTTCTTGGCTTGGAATCACCGATAAATATTGGTTTAGCACCCTTATTCCAAGCTCAAATATTGCTTATCAAGCTAGTTTTTCTAGTCAAATTATCAATCAACAAAATCAATATTTGGCAACTTTCACTTCCGATCCAATAGAAATTTCAGCCAACAGCAAAGCCACCATCGATCATCATCTATTTGCAGGGGCAAAAACAGTTAAATTACTCGATGATTACAAAACTAAATTCGATCTCAAATTATTTGATAGAGCAATAGATTTTGGCTGGTTTTATTTTCTTACCAAACCATTCTTTTTTGCTATCGATTTTTTATACAAATTTTTGGGCAACTTTGGTCTAGCAATTCTTGCTATGACTGTTTTGGTAAAATTAGCTTTGTTTCCTTTGGCAAATAAATCTTATGGAGCCATGGCAAAAATTCGCAAAATACAACCAAAAATAGAAGCTTTAAAACAAAGAATCACCGATAAACTTGCCTTAAACCGCGAAATTATGGAGCTTTACAAAAGAGAAAAAATCAATCCTGCTTCTGGTTGTTTGCCTATTTTTATTCAAATTCCCATTTTTTTCGCTCTTTACAAAGTGTTTTTCGTAACTCTCGATATGAGGCATGCCCCTTTTTATGGTTGGATCAAAGATTTATCTGCTCCCGACCCCACTTCGATCTTTAATTTATTTGGCTTGTTGCCTTTTCAGCCTTCTGGTGTTTTTATGATTGGCATTTGGCCAATTCTTATGGGAATAACAATGTTTTTGCAACAAAAAGTAAGCCCAAGCACCACCGATCCTATTCAGGCAAAAGTGCTAAAACTAATGCCTTTTATACTCACCGTTTTGTTGGCATCTTTTCCATCTGGCTTAGTAATTTACTGGACCTGGAGCAATACTTTATCTATTTTGCAACAACTATATATCAATCACAAACATAAAAACTGATGTTTAGCTCGCAAACTTTAGGCATTATTGGTGGCGGTCAATTAGGCAAAATGATTGCCAACAAAGCTCATCAATTTGGTTTAAAAACAATCATTTTAACCGATCAAGAAAATTCTCCCGCTTCTTTTGTCAGCAACAACATTTTGGTTGGCGATTATCAAAATCAAGAAATTTTACAACAATTTTGTTCTAAAATTGATTTTGCTACTTTTGAATTCGAAAATATTCCTCTAGCATCCGCTCAATATGTTGCTAAACACAAGCCGCTTTTTCCAAAACCAGAGGTTTTAGCCATCACTCAACACCGCTTGTTAGAAAAAAACTTTCTTAACCAAATAAAAGTTGCCACCACCAAATATCTCGCTGTCAATACTTATCAAGATTTAGAAACCAGCTATTTACAACTCGGTAAAAGCATTTTAAAAACCACCACCATGGGCTACGATGGCAAAGGTCAATTTGTGCTAGATTCTATGGCTAGTTGCCAACAAGCTTGGCAAGAATTATCGACTTATCTCGGTCAAAATTCACTGAAAGATCAATTAATTTTAGAGCAATTTTGCAATTTTTCTTGCGAATTGTCTGTGTTGGTAGCAAGATCGCAAAAACAAATAGTCGCCTACGACCCGCTTAAAAACATTCATCGCCACGGCATTTTATGGCAAAGCCACTATCCTTCGTTATTAACAAACAACCTTATTTCACAAGCCAAAGAAATTGCCATACACATTGCCCAAAGCCTCGATTTAATTGGTGTGCTAGCGGTAGAGTTTTTTTTGGTTGATAACCAATTATTAGTTAACGAACTAGCTCCAAGACCACATAATTCTGGGCATTTTTCGATGGATGCTTGCATCACTTGTCAATTTGAGCAATTAATTAGGGCGGGCTTAAACATTAATCTTGGCTCAACCAAATTTCACAGTACTGGTTATATGCAAAATTTATTGGGTAAACAAATCACAGATGTCGAACAATTTTTACAAAACGACAAGGCAAAAATTCATATTTATGGCAAAGAAAAAATAGCAGAGGGTAGAAAAATGGGGCACATCAATATTTTAAACAGCTATGAATAATCTTATTGTTTTCTTTCAAACTGGCGGAATTGCCATGTTGCCTTTATCTTTTTTGGCAATTATTTTGCTGGCAATAATGATCGATAAACTGTTTTTTTATCATAAGCACCTGAAAATCAGCAAAAATCTAGAAAATCTTATTTATCAACCGCAATTTTGCTATCAAACTTGGCAAAATTCTTTAACAAATCTTTCTGCACAGCATTTTTATTTTTCTTTATGGCAAACTCTTGAGAAAGAAAAAAATCAAAATAACAAAATCATTCTCGAAAATCAAGCAACAAATCTATTGAAAAAACTAGAAAAACAAATGTTTTCTGGGGTTTGGATACTAGAAACCACTATAAGTGTCGCTCCTTTATTGGGTTTGCTTGGCACCATTATTGGCATGTCGGCAAGTTTTAAAATTTTAGGTTCTAATCAACTAAATTCGGCAGGCATCACTTCTGGTGTGGCAGAAAGCTTAATTGCCACTGCTTTTGGCTTGGTTGTGGCAATTGTCGCTTTATTTACTTTTAATTTATGGCAGAAAATAACAAATCATGCTCTTGACAACCTCGAAATTATTGCCACCAAATTTATTCATAATTTATAACAAAAATTTTTCTTATGTATAGCATTGAGTAATACCATTTCCATAAATAAATACCGCATTTAATATTTGACTTTTAATTAATATTAATCTTTAATTTATAATAAATTTCTCTCAATCAAATTTATTATAAATATAACTTCCTACACAAAACTAATTGACGAAAATCTTTTTAAACAAGCGGTAAGAGAAGCTTGATGCTATTGGGAAATATGCCAAGATAGCTCTGAGGCTTCAATCAATTATCAGTAGTAAAGAAGGTAACATTTTGCAAACAGCTAGATTTCTAGGATTTGATCGAGACTCGATTATAATACCATTTCCCATATTTATAGCTTATTACTTCAACTGTGCATTTTAAATCTGGTTTCGCTGTTTGTTCTTGTAATTTTTCAAAAATTTTTAAGATTATTGGTTTTATTTTCTCTGCACCATGTGCATCGTATTTGTCAAATAAAATTCTTATCTATTGATTTTGTATGTTGTTTGAATTTATGATTTTAATTAAATTAACAACATAATTTTCTATATTTTTTCTCGCTGTTGCTTTGGTAGAATCTAAAACATTTGTTGCAGGAATATCTTCTGCTTTTAAACCGCTGATTATAAACAATAAAGGTTTGTTTTGAGCTTTGCTTTGTTGTTGTGAAGTTTTTTCAATTTTGATTGCTCCTTTTTGCATTTTAGTTTTAAGATCAATAATTTCATAATCTTTATCATTAAAAATATTGTTAAGAAATGGTATTATGTATTCTTGATGTTGAACCGAATCAAATGTTCTTGAAAAGCGAGATAAAATAGTGCAAACTAAAGAAACTGCAATTAGTTTGTTGTTATTTTCTGGGTTTGATGTTTCATATTCTGCTAAACTGCAACCAAACAGCTTCTTAAAAAATAAGGAATGAAATTAACAAAATAATTAAAGCCACCAATTAATTAATGTGTATCTAATGCCATTATATGCTACACTTTCGAAAATTTTTGATTCAACTGGCATATGATTTTTTAACTTAGCATTCAAAAGTCTGTTAATATAAATTATTATTTGTCAAGTGTCGTTTTTTTACAACAAACGATATTCTGGTATAGTTAAAACTGCACTATTGCCTTTGTTTTGCATTATTTCGAAAATACAGCCTTGATTTTTTAAATCAGATAAAATTTGGTTAGTAGAAAGATTATTGGCTAAATTATGAAGACGATCTTTTAAAGCAAATACAATCAACAGTTGCTTGTTTTGATCAAGTAAAATATTGATTTCAAGTAAGCATTCTATTTCGGCATTAATGATTTCTATGATAATTTTTTTGATGGTTTCAGCAAAAGAAATATGCTCTATCTTGATTTTTGGCAAAGAAAAGTTTAGAACAGTGTTTAGATGAATTTTTTCTTTAATATTTGTTTCTAATTCGCTGATATTTTTTTGTAAAAATGCAAGTAAATCGATGATTTCTTCATCTTCTTTTAAGCGATTGTTTAATGTTTGTTGGTCTAAAACATTGCTCACGATGGCTTTTAACACAGTGGCATCGAGATAAATTTGGTTAAAATCGTTTAAATAGTGTCTATGCGGTAGCGGGCCGTAGGGCTCTTCTTTTAAAGATTGGGAGGTTTTGATAATTTTATCTAGGTGAAACAGCAATTCTTGGGGAATGATGCTAGAAATTTGGGTTTTTAAACTAGAAATATTATGGCTGTGCAGATTGTTGATTTTTTTAGCGGTATGAATTTTTTCTTTAATTTTGGCGATCATTAAATCAAAATCTACTGGCTTAACCAGATGATCGTTGGCAGAAAGATTGATTCCTTTAATGATATCTTCTTTTTGTCCCAAAGCAGATAGAAAAATAAAGGGCACATTATTATTTTTGCTGTTTTTGCTGTTTCGCACCATTTCTAAGAATTGATAACCGTCTACTTTTGGCATTAAAATATCAGAAATAATAATATCGGGCTTTTGTTCTAAAAATTGTTGATAGCCTTGACCAGCCGTTTCTGCTTCAAACACCAAAAAACCCTCATCTTTTAATATTTCGCAAATATTTTCGCGTATATCTTGCTCATCTTCTACACATAATATTTTAATTTGATGGTCTTGCATAAAATTCATAGATTTTGTTGAGAAATTTTTTACTTTTCTAATTTATCATCTATTTTTATATAAAACCAAATATTTTTCATAAAAAATGGCAACAAAAAATACATCGATTTTTTTGAGAAAAAATATCTTTTTGGGACTGATGCAACAGTCCTTTTTTTTGTCATAAAATGACTATTAAAAATCAATTAAAAAAAATGTGAAAAAAAGTGAAAATTTTTATTTACATTTAAAAAAATAAGCCTTATCGTGCATCACTTGTTTTTTAATTTTTTATTTGTCATAATTTATGAACGATAAAAAAAGCCAAAGAACATAGTGTTTGTCTATATCTAAATTGTTTTTATTAACTCTAACTTTTTATCAAAGAAATGGAACCAGAACAAGAAACTGATCGAGGTCGAAACTCAAAAATTTATTACCTAAAAAATAATCATCAAAAAGGTAATTATATTAACCCTAATTTGGCCAATCAATTTGGTTCTGTTTATCAGCAAATCAAAGAATTGCAACCAATCTTGCCGGTTTATTGTTTAAGACCGCATATTTTGCAACATGCTACCCGCTTTTTTCTTGACAATTTTTTGCATCCTAAGCATAAAACTAAAGTAATGTATTCGGTTAAAAGCAATCCAGATGAAGCTGTGTTAAAACAATTGTTCGCTTCTGGTATTGTTAATTTTGATGTGGCCTCTCTTGTTGAAATTCAGCTGGTGCACTCTTTGTTTGGCGATAAGGCAAAAATGTTTTTTATGCACCCAGTAAAGGCAAAAGAAATAATCAAGCAAGCTTATTTTGACTATAACATTAGACACTTTTCTCTTGATTCTGGCGACGAACTTGAAAAAATTTTGCTGGCAACTAATTCTGCCAAAGATTTAGGTTTGCATTTGCGATTATCTATTCCAAATTCGCATTCGGCAATTGATTTATCTGGTAAATTTGGCATTTTGCCTTCCGAATCTATTTCTTTGTTACAAAAAATTCGAGCTGTGGCAAAAGCTTGCGGTTTGTGTTTTCATGTTGGTTCGCAATGTATGGATCCGCTTGAATATCGCAATGCTATTGACATCGCTAAAAATGTTGTAATACAGGCTGGCATCAAACTAGATGTACTCGATATTGGCGGTGGCTTTCCTTCGATCTATCCTGGTATGGCTCCACAAGGTTTGCAATCTTATTTTCACGAAATTTTTGATAGCATTGCCAAAGCTAATCTTTCGCACTCTTGCCAAATTTGGTGCGAACCAGGTAGAGCATTGGTTGCTGAGGCCGGTTCTTTAGTGGTGAGAGTTGAGGGCAGAAAAAACAATATGCTCTATTTAAACGATGGTACTTATGGTGGTTTATTTGATGCTGGGCAACCTGGTTTTATTTATCCTGCCAAAGCAATGCGGTTTAATAGTGACTTAATTGATTTGCAAACAGAGCTCGCTCCTTTTGGTTTTTATGGCCCTACTTGCGATTCTCTTGATACAATGCGCGGCCCTTTTTATTTGCCAAGCAATATTGCCACTGGCGATTACATTGAAATAGGGCAACTTGGGGCTTATTCATGCAGTATTCGCACCAATTTTAATGGCTTTAACAATTATTTGCAAATACAAGTTGGCTGTAGCCCGCTGAGCTCTCTTTATTTTGCCAATCAAAAAGCGCAACTTAATCAAAACAATTATTCTAACTAAACTATGCAAAAAACAGAACTACTGCAAAAAACAGTAAAACATATCGATATCACTTCTTTTGATGCCACTACAATTATCAATCAAATGGCTGATATGTCTTTTACTTCTCGAGATTTGGCTAAGGCTTGCCAAATTTTTGAGATGATGCTTGCCGACAAATCTTGCTCTATTGTGCTTTCTTTGGCAGGCTCAACCTCTGCTGGTGGGTGTATGCAACTTTATGCCGATCTTATTAAATACAATATGATCGATGCCATTGTGGCTACTGGGGCTTCAATTGTTGATATGGATTTTTTTGAAGCTTTGGGTTTTAAACACTACCAAGGCACTCCTTTTATTGACGATAAATTTTTACGCGATAACTATATCGATCGCATTTACGACACCTACATCGACGAACAAGATTTGCAAAAATGCGATCATGCTATTTTTGAAATTGCCAACAGTTTGCCTGCTAAAGCCTATTCTTCCAGAGAATTTATTTGGCATATGGGCAAATATCTTTCTTCGCACAGCAAAAAGAAAGATTCTTTAGTTGAGCTTGCCTACACACACAATGTGCCAATTTTTTGCCCTGCTTTTACCGATTCTTCGGCTGGTTTTGGCTTGGTTTTGCATCAGGTAAAAAATCCGAAAAATCATCTCACTATCGACTCTATCGCCGATTTTCGCGAGCTCACCGAAATAAAAATTAAAGCTGGCACCACTGGTTTGTTGATGATTGGCGGTGGTGTACCAAAAAACTTTATTCAAGACACGGTGGTTTGTGCCGAAATTTTGGGTAAAGAAGTTGAAATGCACAAGTATGCTATTCAAATTACCGTTGCCGATTCGCGAGATGGGGCTTGCTCTTCTTCGACTCTCAAAGAGGCCTGCTCTTGGGGCAAGGTTGATACCGCCTATGAGCAAATGGTTTATGCCGAAGCGGGCTCGGTTTTGCCATTGCTTGCTTCTTATGCTTATCATCAAGGTTCTTGGAAAAATCGCGAACGAAAAAACTATGCTAAATTGTTTTAAAATTCTTTAAAACAAGGGGCTTTAACCCCTTGTTTTTTAGCCATTATGGGACTGTTGCACCCCAAATTATATTTCGCTTTATTTGCGACTACTTATTTCTCTTCATCACATGACAAATAAAACTCTTAAAATTGATATAAAACTTGATAAATTGGCTAGAAAAGTTGCTCAAGCCAATAAAAATGAGGTTATGCAAATCTCGCAAGAAAAAATGAATGACAAAACTATCGATGAATTTATTAAAAAATTAGAAGAAAAATCGCATCGAGATGAAAATGGCATCGAGTTTTGGTATGCCAGACAATTGCAAGAAATTCTTGAATATGTGTCTTGGGATAAATTTCAATTGCCATTAAAAAAAGCAAAAAATGCTTGTCAAGATAGTGGAATTGATGTTGATTGCAATTTTTCCCATGCGGGAAAAATAGTAGAAACTGGTGTTGCCACTAAAGAAATTAATGACTATAAACTTTCAAGATATGCTTGCTACTTGATTGCACAAAATGCAGACACTAGAAAGAAAATTGTCGCTTTTGCACAAACATATTTTGCAGTTCAAACCAGAAGGCAAGAAATAGATGATTTAGAGCTAAATAAATTAAGTGAGAATGAAAAAAGAATACATCTAAGGCACGATATTAAAAAACATAATAACATTTTATCAAGTGTTGCAAAAGGTGCTGGTGTTGTCGAGCCTCTTGATTATGCAATGTTTCAAAATGCTGGCTACAAAGGTTTATATGACGGCAAAACAAAACAAGATATAGCGAAACACAAGGGATTATCAAAAAAAGATGATATTCTTGACCATATGGGAAGTGAAGAGCTTGGTGCGAATATTTTTAGAATTACACAAACCGCAGCAAAAATAGAAAGAGAAAAAATCAAAGGCAAGCAACAAGCAAATATAGCCCATTTTGAGGTTGGAAAAAAAATAAGACAAACAATTGAAGAAATTGGCGGAACGATGCCAGAAAACTTGCCAGTTGCTGAAAATATTAAAAGATTAGAACAAAAGCAAAAGAAATTAGCAAAATCTAAATTAAAAAACACCATTGACAATGCCACAAAACACAAGCCCCAATAATTTTGCCGAAGTGCTATTACCGCTAGCCATGGAGCAAACTTTTACCTATCTTGCCTTGCCAAATCAGCAAGTTGGCGAGGTGGTTTTGGTCGAGTTTGGGAGCCAAAAAATTTGGGGAGTGGTGTGGTTGATTGGCTTGCAATCAAACTATGATTACAGCAAAATCAAGCCTGTTTTGGCGGTTTCTAGCCAGCTCAAACTTTCTGTACAGCATCTTGCTTTTATTTCGCAACTAGCAGATTATAATTTGGCAAATTTGGGCTTGGTATTAAAAAGTTTTTTGGCAAATTTTTCACAAATCGCAGTAGCAAAAAAACCAATTAAAGAGCTTTCTATGCAGATTTCGCCAGAAAATTTTGTGTTAAAAAATCTCAATGAAAAGCAAAACGAAATTTTTACTGCTATTAACCAAAATCTAATAAATCATCAAACTTTTTTGCTACACGGAGCCACCGGCTCGGGCAAAACTGAGATTTTTTTTCATTTAATTGCAAGTAAATTAACTCAAAATAATCAACAAATTTTAATTTTATTGCCCGAAATTGCTCTAACCAGCCAGTTGGTGGCAAGATTTCAGCAACAGTTTGGCTTTGCTCCTGTGGTTTGGCATTCAAAAATTACCGCTTCTCAAAAAAAAGCAATCTTTTTAGCCATCACCAACGGCTCTGCCAAAGTAATTATCGGAGCTCGATCTGCTTTGCTTTTGCCTTTTGATAATTTGGGGCTAATTATTGTCGACGAAGAGCACGATGCTTCTTTTAAACAAGAAGATGTTTTTAATTTTCATGCCCGAGATATGGCAATTTTATATGGTAAAATCGCTAATTTTTCAGTTTTATTATGTTCGGCAACTCCTTCTTTAGAGAGCTTTTCTAATGCTTCTAGCGGTAAATATCAATATTTTCATTTAACCCAAACTTTTGGCAGTGGCAACGAAATTAATTTTATTGATTTAAGTCAAGAAAAAACAGCGAAAAAAAATATTATTACCCCAAAATTACAGCAAGAAATTGCCAAAAATTTAGCCAACAAACAACAAACTTTATTGTTTTTAAACAAACGAGGCTATGCCCCCGTCACTATTTGCCAGCATTGCAAACACAAGTATAGTTGCAAACACTGCTCTTTTCATTTGGTGCTTTACAAAAAACAAAACAAATTGTTGTGCCATCATTGCGGTTATAGCCAAAAAATGCCCAATATATGTGTTGCTTGCAATAGCCCAGATAGCTTGATAAGCTTGGGTTTTGCCATTGAAAAACTCATTGAAGAAACCGAAAAACTTTTTCCGCAAGCAAGAATTGCGGTGGCCAGTAGCGATACTTTAAAAAGCTTTGCCGATGCTGATAATTTGGTGCAAAAAATCACCAACCAAGAGATTGACATTATTATTGGCACTCAAATTATTGCCAAAGGCTATGATTTTGCTAATCTTTCGCTGATTGGCATTGTCGATGCCGATTCTTTGCTTTATTCAAGCAATTTGAGGGCGACTGAGCAGGGTTTTCAGCTTTTTACTCAATTAATAGGTCGATCGGGCAGAAGAAATCAGGTGGGTAAAGTTTTTATTCAAACTTATAATACCAAAAATTTATTGTTTCAACACATCAATAAAAGTGATAATTTTTATACTTTTGAGCTAAATAATCGAAAAATGTTTAACTTGCCACCGTTTAGCCAAATGGCAAAGCTAGAAATTAGTGCCAAACAAGCAGAACAAGCCCTTGTTTTTGCCAATCATTTGGTGCAAAATATGCCTACAAACCACAAATTGATGGTTTATGGGCCTGCTCCTGCACCTTTGGCAAAGCTCAAAAACCGCTATCATTTTTTATTAAACATCACTGTTGATAAAAAAATCAATTTAGCAAAACTAATTAAAGCAGTTTTGGCACAAGCAAATATTCCGAGTTTTATTAGAGTGCGAGTTTATATTAATCCGCTTTAATTTATACCATTTACATAAATAAATACCACATTCTAGGGCGATAATATTTCCTCGATCTAATCACCCTCCCCTTGAGGGAGGGTCGAAGGCTAAGCCTTCGGGGAGGGGTAAAATAATTATTATCAACAAAGCTAGAATTTGAGTTTGTGATGTGGTTTTTTTACCCCTCCCCGAAGGCTTAGCCTTCGACCCTCCCTCAAGGGGAGGGTGATTAGATCGAGGAAATATTATCGCCCTAGAATGCGATATTTATTTATGGAATTGGTATTAGTAATATTTTAATTTTTCTGTTATTTTGCCACGAAAAACCCAGTAAGAAAAAATAGTGTAGGCAATAATGCAAGGCAACACAACAACCGCACCGGCAAAAATTATTAATAACGATTGTTTGCTAACATTGGTATCTTGAATTAAAATTTTTTCAGGCACAATGAATGGGTAAAAACTATATGCAATACCAACAAAGCAAACCACAAAAATGCCAACGGTTAGTAGCATCGGCAGATAAGAATGTTTATCTTGGGGCAACGGCATTTTTTTTAAAACAGCAAGCAACACAAAAGATAAAAAACCGCCAATTATGGGCATAGGCATTAAATAAAAAAAGTTTGGCAACGAAAACCATTTGTCAAAAATTCTGTCGCTTGTTAAAGGAGTGATAATCGAAATGATGATCATGCCAATTATGGTGAAATATAAAGAGGTGATCGCCATTTTTACTGCTTTTTTTTGTAATTCTTGTTCTGTTTTTAAAATCAACCAACTAGAACCAAGCAAGCAATAGCCAAAGCACAAGCAAGCACCGCAGATGATATTAAAAATTAAAGCATAAATAGAGTTGGCAAAGCCTAAAATGTAAGAACCAAGCATAAAACCTTGCATAAAAGACACAAGAAAAGAGCCGACCGAAAAAACAACATCCCAAGTTGCTTGATGATGATCTTTAGCTTTCGACCTAAAATCAAAAGCCACTCCTCTTAAAATTAAACCGATCAGCATTAGAGTGGTAGGCAAGTAAAGGCTTGTGAGAATTTCGCCATAACTAGCCGGAAAAGCCACAAGCAAAATGCCAACAGCAAGCACCAGCCAAGTTTCGTTGGCATCCCAAAAGGGGCCGATAGAAGAAATCATAAGGTCTTTATCTTTTTTGCTTGCCCTAAACATTAAAAGACCAATTCCCAAATCGTAGCCGTCTAAAATTACATAAATCAGCACCGCCAAGCCGAGCAATATGGCAAAGATAATTGGTAAAAATGATAAAAAAACTTCATTCATAAAAAGCAAAATTTATTGTGTTTTAATGGTGTTAACATTTTTAATATCTTGTCTTGCCATATAAAAAATTACTTTGATAAAAGCAAAAATCAACACAACATAAACCAAGCTATATAAAATCAAGCTAGATAGCACAAATTTTGTTTGCAAATTAGGAGAAACGGCATCGGCTGTGGTAAGCAGGTTGTAGACCAAAAAAGGCTGTCTGCCAATTTCTGTTACATACCAACCTGCAATGGTTGCCACCCAACCAGAAAATGTCATATAAATCATGATAAACAACATAATTTTTGGCTGTGTTTTGTGTTTTAGCAAAAAATAAAGAGCAAAACTGGCGACCACAAGCATCAATAAACCAGTGCCAACCATAATGCGAAAACTATAAAAAACTTGTGCCACTGGCGGATGGTTGGTAAATTCGTTGATGCCTTTAATTTCGGAATCTGCTTTGTGAGTGAGTATAATGCTCGCTAATTTGGGAATTTTAATTTCAAAAGAATTTTTTTGATTTTGGTTATCTACTATAGCAAATAATCGCAGATCTGCTGGTTTTTCGGTGTGCCAAATGCCTTCAATGGCCGCCACTTTGGCTGGTTGATGTTGCAAAGTGTTGATGCCGTGCAGATCGCCCACAAAAATTTGTAGAGGAATGATAAAAAATGCCAAATAAATAGCAAATTTCATAGCCAAATTAACGGCAGAAGAATTATCGTGTTTAATAATTTTATAAGCAGAAATTCCCATAATCAAAAATGCAGAAGTAAGAAAAGAAGCTAAAAGCATATGGCAGAAGCGATAAATCATCGAAGGGTTGAAAATTATTTCAAACCAATTGCCAGCATAAATAATGTTGTCTTTGATGACGAACCCTGCAGGGGTTTGCATCCAGCTATCTAAAACTATAATCCAAAAAGCAGAAATAGTGGTGCCGATTGCCACCAAAAAAGTGGCAAGAGTATGAATTTTGTTTGATACTTTATTAATGCCAAACAACATAATGCCAAGAAAAGTTGCCTCCATAAAAAAAGCAGTAAGAACTTCGTAAGCAAGCAACGGGCCGGCAATGTTGCCAACTTTTTGCATAAACAAAGGCCAATTGGTGCCAAATTGAAAAGACATAGTGATGCCCGAAACAACACCCAAAGCAAAGCAAAGAGCAAAGATTTTTACCCAAAAACGATATAAATTAAACCAATCTTCATTTTTAGTTTGATTGTATTTTATTTTAAAAAATAATAGACACCAGCACAAGCCAATGGTGATGGCAGGAAATAAAATATGAAAAGTAATATTTGTCGCAAACTGTATTCTCGATAAAATAAGATGGTCCATATGCTGTAATTTATTAAAATTGCAAGAAGATGATACGAAATATAGTATATTTAGTTTTTATAAAGAGACAACATAAATTTTAAGATGAGACAATTTGTCTTCACAAAAAATTATCCTATTAAAATTGCTATGGCATTTTATTTTTTCTAGAAGTAAAATTGATGATGAAATGACCGCCTAAATTTTTAAACCTGCACCAAGATTATGTCACTAATTCAAAAAATTTGCGAAATAACTCAATATTTTAACCGCCTCAATCAAGATCAAGACCATTTTTATAATTCTAACGATATTTGCACCCCAATGCAATGTGTCAAAGAAATGGTCGATTCTTTGCCAGAAAGCTTTTGGCAAAAAGCCGATTTAAAAATTCTTGATCCGTGTTGTGGAAATGGCAATTTTTTTGCTTATATCGCCACCAAAACCAATTTAGAAAATTTATATTTCAACGAAATAAACCCAAAAAGAATAATTAATTTAAAAAAATATTTTGGCGACAATATCAATTTCAGTAATCGTGATTTTTTAGAATTTGATCAAAAAAATATGTTCGATCTTGTGGTTGCCAACCCACCTTATGCCAAATTTTCTGAAAACAATGTGAGAGTTTCAAAAAATCATAATTTATCTCGAGATTTTATCAAAAAAGCACTCGAAATAACCAAAATTGGCGGTTATATTTTGTTTATTTCGCCAAATAACTGGATGTCGTTTTCTGATCGAAATTTGTTGCCACAATTGTTAAGTCAATATCAATTTATTACTATCGATATTCATGGAGCTAAAAAATGGTTTCCGAAGGTGGGTTCTTCGTTTACTTGGTTTTTATTGCAAAAAATCGAAAATTCTTTTCCTTGCAAAATTAATAATAACTATGTTTTAAAAGATGCTGTTTTTGCTAATATCGACAAAAATAGCAAATTTATTCCGCTATATTACTCCGAAATAGTAAGAAATATTGTTAATAAAACTATCAATAATAATTTATTGCCAAAATATAAGGTTTTAACTAGTAGTTATCTGCATCATTACACCAAGAAACATCTTTTTAACAATGTTGAAACTACAGAATTTAAATATAAAATAATACACACTCCAACACAAACTGTTTGGAGTAAAAAACCTCACAAATATCAAGATTTTCATAAGGTTTTGCTTTCTCTTACCAATCAATATCAGGTTTTTACAGAATATGGCAGTGGCACAACACAAAGCATTGCTTTTATAATTTGTAAAAATTTAGCAGAATCACAAAATATTGCTAAAGAATTAAATAATCCAGTTTATAAATTTCTTAATAACATCACTAGATACGGAAATTTTAACAATATAAGAATTTTGCAAAACTTACCAATTTTTTCATCTTTCGAATTAACTACATCAGAAAATGATTTCATTTTAGAATTTAACAATAAATATTATGGCGAAAAAGAAAAATAGAAATATAGTTTTATTAAAAACAATGCAAGATCTGCAAAACGAAATTGATTATGAAGATTTTGAATATAAAGAATATTTTTCTCATATTTGCAATTTATTACCAAATGCAGAAAAAGAGAAACTAGAGATAGAAATTTTAGATCAACATAAAACAAAATTTTCTGGCTTGGTATATGTTTTTGTTATTAATAATAAAATCTTTAAAATTGGTCATTCCATAACTCCTATCACTAAACGAGTTCAATCTTATAATTGTGGCAAAACAGAATACAGAATAAGTGGCACAAATTCAACTACCAACTATTTTGTTTTGCAAAGTTTGCTAAAAATTGGTGAAAAAGTAGCGGTTTATGGGTTTTTTCCTAATCAACCAGAATACGAAATATTTGGTAAAAAATATCAAGATAGTTTTCCGCCATCAAAAAGAGCGGAAAATGAAATAATCAAAGATTTTATTAAAAAACACAATAAAAAACCAATTGGTTGCACACAAAAATAAACAGAAATCTTTATGATAAAAGTTGTTAAAAAAGTTTTTGAGTTAGAATCGGCGACAGGCATTTTGTTGATTTGTGCTACTTTTTTGGCATTGCTGATTGCTAATTCTGGAGGTTTGGCGAATTATGAAAACTTTTTTTCTATCTCGTTGCCTTTAGAGTTAAAAATGCTTGGCATTAGCAAGCATATGACTTTACACACCTGGATTGCTGATTTTTTGATGGCGATATTTTTTTTGTTGGTCGGCAGTGAGCTAAAACAAGAACTCACCATCGGCACTTTGTCAAGCAAGGCAAAAGCAATGCTCCCTGCTATTGGGGCGATTGGTGGCATTGTGGTGCCGGCAGTAATTTTTTATTTTTTTAACCAACAACAGCCCAGCAATTTGGCGGGTTTCGCTGTGCCAACCGCCACCGATATTGCTTTTGCCTACGGAGTGGTGTCGTTTTTTGGCAAAGGAATTTGTCAATCTTTAAAAGTGTTTTTGATTTCTTTGGCAATTTTTGACGATTTGGTGGCAATCGTTATTATTGCTTTGTGCTATACCAAACAACTGCATTGGCAATTTTTGTTTTTTGCCTTTTTGCCCTTATTTTGCTTGTTGATTTTGCCAAAATTTTATCATCTGCCAAAAAAAATTATTGTATTTTTATATTTATTTTTCGGCTTTTGCTTATGGCTTGCAATTTTAATGTCGGGCATTCATGCCACTATTGCCGGAGTGGTTTTGGCAATGTGCATTCCAAGGCAACATTTGGCAAGAATTATTCACACCATCACTCCTGCGGTTAATTATTTTATTTTGCCGTTATTTATTTTTGCCAATAGTGGCATAGTTTTGCCTAGTTTTTCTTTGTCGTTATTTAGCGATAGTTTATTTTCTGGGGTATTTTTTGGTTTATTTTTGGGCAAACAGCTGGGGGTGATGCTGTTTTGCTTTGTGGCAATAAAATTAAAGATCGTTGCTTTGCCAAAATATTATGATGCCAATCAGCAACTTACAGAAGTGAGTTGGTTAAAATTTTATGTAGTGGCGATTATTACTGGCATTGGCTTTACTATGAGTATTTTTATTGGGAACTTGGCTTTTGTTAACAACCCTCAACTACTTGATTCTGCAAAAATCGCGGTGCTTTATGCCTCTTTGTGTTCTGCACTTTTGGCGATTTTGTTATATTATACCATTTACACTAATTAAAACCACACTTCGATCTAATCACTCCCCCGCTTTACGGGGGAGTCAAAATTGCATAGCAATTTTGGTGGGGGGTCAAAAAATCATATCACAAACTCAAATTCTAGTTGTGTTGATAACATTATTTACCCCTCCCCGAAGGCTTCGCCTTCGACCCTCCCGTAAAGCGGGAGGGTGATTAGATCGAAGTGTGGTTTAATTAGTGGAATTGGTATTATCTAACAAACAGCAAAATTTAAATGTTGTAAAATTGCCATTCGCACCGCCACACCTGCTTTTACTTGATCTAAAATGCAAGATTTTTCAAGATCATAAGCAAGATCGACATCAATTTCAACTTGTCGATTGATGGGGCCGGGATGCAAAATAATTGCTTTTGGAGCCAATTTTAGCTTGTTTCTATCAAGCCCGTATAGCTCAAAATATTCGTGAAAAGAAGAAATATAGCAACTTTCCATTCTTTCTTGTTGCACTCGAAGCATCATAATAACATCGGCATCGGTGATGGCTGAATGCAAATTGGGACATATTTCAACATTGTATTGTTTTAGCCATAGCTGATAGCCAAAAGGCGAAAGTGTTGGCGGGGTAGCAATTTTGATGGAGCAACCAAATTTACTTAACAAAAAAATATTAGATCGAGCAACTCGCGAATGCAAAACATCGCCACAAATTGCCACCTTTAAACCTTGTAAAGTTTTTTTGTGTTGCAAAATAGTGAAGGCATCAAGCAAACTTTGCGAAGGATGTTCGTTGGTGCCGTCGCCTGCATTGATTAAACTGGCAGAAATATGCTGTTGTAGCACTTGCAAAATGCCACTAGAATTATGACGAATTGCCACAAAATCGGGTTGCATTGCCGACAATGTTTTGGCGGTGTCAATGATGGTTTCGCCTTTTTTTAAAGAAGAAAGAGAGATGTCTAAATTTATCACCTCTGCTCCCATTTTTTTTGCCGACAACTCAAAAGACATTCTGGTTCGAGTAGAGTTTTCGAAGAAAAAATTTATCAATAGTTTGCCTTTTAAAATATCAAAATATTGCTTGGGATGTTGATAATAAAATTTTGCCACTTCGAGTATTTGCAATATTTGCTCTTGCTTCAAGGGTAAGATAGAAAGAAGATTATGGAACTGTTGCATCACAAATTTGTTTTAATTTTTTGTTAGTTTTAAAAAGAAATTTTAGCTATTTTTGGCCTTATATCCAGCATATTTGGCTGAAAATAGCTGAAATTTATGTCAAAAATGGCAAAAAAGTAAAATATAATTTTTGGTGCAACAGTTCCATTATGCATTTTCATGAATAATGTGTTGAAAAACCTGTTCTAGGTCGGGCTGTTTGGTTGAAATATCTAAAATATCAAGTTTTGCTTCGTTGATTTGCCATAAAATATCGGCAATAGAAAGATGGTTTGGATTATAATTAATGGTAATTTCATTTTGATTGCCTAGGCTAAAATTAAGTTTTGGCAATGAAATTTTATTTTCGGTAAGCGATTGTTTCACGTGGAGAATTAGTTGCTTTTCTGCTAGACTGTTTAGCAAATTTTGTTTGCTGTCAAGTGCCACAACCTTGCCTTTGTTGATAACCGCAATTTCGTTGCAGAGTTGTTCGGCTTCTGATAAATAGTGAGTGGTAAGTAAAACTGTAGTTCCTTGCTGATTTAGTTGTTGCACATAAGCCCATAGCTGATTTCGTAGCTCCACATCAACTCCTGCCGTGGGCTCGTCTAGCACCAAAATTTCGGGATTATGCACCAAGGCTTTTGCCACTAAAAGCCTTCTTCGCATACCACCCGATAATGCTCTTGGTGCAGATTTTGCTTTATCGGCAAGCCCTAATGCCTGAATGATTTCGTTGGTTCTTCGTTGATTTTTTGGCACTCCAAAATAGCCAGCATAAATTTCGAGAGTTTCGTAGACATTAAAAAACGGATCGATGATTAATTCTTGCGGGACAATGCCAATTTTATATTTGCTTTCGCATAGATGGGTGTCGAGATCAAGCCCGGCGACTGCGATTTTGCCACTGGTTTTTTTGACTAAACCAGCTAAAATGTTGATTATGGTAGATTTGCCGGCACCGTTTGGCCCTAATAAACCAAAAAAAGAGCCTTTTTTAATTTGCAAATTAATGCCGTTTAAAGCGATTTTTGGTGGAGATTTGGCAGATTTTTGATAGGTTTTATGTAGATTTTCGATGACTATCATATTAATATTTTTTACCAGTAGAATTTTTATTGGTAAAATCATCAAAAACAATAACACCATCAACCACGGTAAGCAAGGTTTTGCCCTTGGTTTTTATGCCGTCGAAAGGCGAATTTTTTGACTTGCTATGAAAATTATTGCTATCAATTTGCCAAGAAAAATCAAGATCAATTAGCACCAAATCGGCGATGGCATTTTTGGCAATGATACCTTTTTTGTCAAGATTGATGATTTTTGCTGGATTGCAAGTGAGTTTTGCCAAAACTTGGGGCAAGGTGAGAAGTTTTTGATGATATAAATCTAACGACAAACACAGCAAAGTTTCAACCCCCACAATGCCAAAAGAAGCTTCTTGAAGCGGTTTTTGTTTTGATGCCAAATCGTGAGGAGCATGATCGGTGGCGATGGCATCGATTAGACCAGATTTTAAACCTGCTAGCAATGCCTCTTTATCGAGCTGTGAGCGAAGTGGTGGATTCATTTTGGCATTTGTGCCAGAAATTAACACTTGTTCGTCGGTTAAAGTAAAGTGATGCGGAGCAACTTCAACCGTAACCGCCAAGCCCTTATTTTTTGCCCTTTCTACCGCATATAATGCCTCTTTGGTTGACACATGCAACAGATGATATTTGCCTTTGGTGGCCTCTAATATTGCCAAGTCTCGTTCGACAATGACAGACTCAGAAATGTTTGGAATGCCTCTTACTCCAAGTTGATGAGCAACTTCACCTTCGTTGATGCAACCTTTGTTGGATAAATTTAAATCTTCGGCATGTTGGGCGACGACCACATCAAGATCTCTGCTGGTTTCAAAAGCTCTTCTCATAATGTTGGCATTCATCACAGGCAAACCGTCGTCGGTAAAACCAACTGCACCCGCTTGTTTTAAGAGATACATCTCGGTGAGCTCTTGACCTTGCATATTTTTGGTGATGCAGGCATAGGCTAAAACATTGCAATAGGCAGATTCTTTGGCTTTGAGTTTGAGATATTCTAAGGTAAAAACCGAATCAAGACAGGGAGAAGTGTTGGGTTGGCAAACCACGGTGGTGATGCCACCTGCCACGGCAGAAGCCGAGCCAGTTTGCAAAGTTTCTTTGTGGTGTTGGCCGGGGTCGCGAAAATGCACTTGTAAATCGATGAGACCAGGAGCCAAAATATGTTGTTGGCAATCGATAACTAAATTTGCCGTTGCTTGCAAATGCGGGCCAAAATCAACAATTTTGTTGCCAATGGTTAGCAAATTGCCGAGGCAATCATAGCCAGTGGCGGGATCGATAATTCGGGCATTTTGGTAAAGAATAGAAAAATCTGTATTTTTGGCTTGATAAGGCAATTGAAAGTGTGGCATAAATTTTGTGTTTGGTTATAGCCAAGAAAGTGCCGATAAAATAAGTAAAATATCGACAACCACCACCACTTGTCGCCAAGTTGGCTTTGAAATTGGCTCTTGCAATAAGATTTTTTTTAATAAAGATTTGGGTTTTTTGATTTTTTCGAGTTGCTGTTCTTCTTTGGTTTTGTTTTCAACGACAGCTGGTTTGCATTTATAAACCGCATAAAGATGCCAGCAAAAACACAAGGCAAGAAAAATACTTAACAGAAAATAACGAGTGGCAAAATAGGTATGAATTTTATTAACAATATAAAATAAGAAACACAAAGATAAAAACCAATAAATCTCAACCGATTTTGTGGTTTCTTGCCCTAATGATGCTTTATAAAAGGATTGCCAAATTTTTTTCATTGTTTAGAGTTAGTGTTGTTTTGTGGACCATGCCAAGGCATATCAAAATCAAAATTGCGAAATTCTTGAGCAAGTTTTACTGGCTCATAAACCACTTGTTGCAATTTTTCACTATAACGAACCTCTTGGTAGCCAGTGAGCGGAAAATCTTTTTGTAGCGGATGCCCAACAAAGTCGTAGTCGGTGAGAATTCTTCTTAAATCTGGATGATCTTTAAAATAAATGCCATACATATCAAAAACTTCTCTTTCATACCAGCCAGCACAACTAAACACATTAATGGCGGTTGGCACCTCTATTTTAGTGCTGTCAATGCAAACTTTTAGGGTGATTCTGCTGTTTAGTTTGTAGCTCAGCAAATTATAAACAACTTCAAATCGTGGTTGCTTTAAATAAAGCATATCGCAGGCAAAAAGATCGACAAGAGTTTTAAAAGAAAGGGCATCGTCTTGTTTTAAAAAGGTAAGCAGATGGGTGATTTTTTCAGCTGGGCACAGCACAATTAAATTGTCGTTGCTAATTGAAGTTTGCAAAGTAGCTTTCTGAAATTGTTCTTGAATATATTTTGCTTGTTTAGCTAAATCTTGAAACATAAATTATCGTTTAAAATTTTTTTGTCTGCTGATTTTGTTTTGTAGAACCAGCAGACCATAAAGCAAAGCCTCTGCCGTTGGCGGGCAACCCGGCACATAAACATCAACTGGCACAATGCGATCGCAACCTCGGACCACAGAATAAGAATAGTGATAGTAGCCACCGCCATTGGCACAACTGCCCATAGAAACCACATATTTAGGTTCCGACATTTGATCGTAGACTTTTCGTAAGGCAGGAGCCATTTTGTTGGTAAGAGTGCCCGCCACAATCATAACATCAGATTGCCTTGGTGATGGTCGAAAAACCATGCCAAATCTGTCGATATCGTATCGGCTGGCTGCTGTTTGCATCATTTCAACCGCACAACAAGCCAAACCAAAAGTCATGGGCCAAAGCGAACCTGAGCGAGCCCAGTTGATTAGTTCGTCGAGCTTGGCGGTGAGAAAGCCTTGATTGGCAACTTCTTGAGGCAATTTGTTAAAATCGCTTTCATGCAAAAAAGATTTGGTGGTTATGTGAGAATTTACCATTCTAGGGCACCTCTTTTAAGTTCGTAAATAAAGCCGATGGTGAGTGTGGTTAAGAAAAAAATCATCGACCAAAAACCGACATAACCAATGTTTTTTAACGAAACCGCCCACGGAAACAAAAAGGCTATTTCTAGATCGAAAATAAGAAACAAGATGGCAACTAAATAAAATTTTACATTAAATTGATTTCTAACCTCGCCAACACCTTCAAAACCGCACTCGTAGGGCGAATTTTTGTGCTTATTGGGGCGAAGTTTGTTGATGATAAAAGGCAACACCACAATTAATAAAGACAAGCCCAAAGCAACTGCAAAAAATATTAATACTGGCAGATATTCGCTTGAAACCGCTTCGGCAGTAAATAGTTTTGGTTGTAGTTGATGAGTATTGAAAATATCCATAATTTAAAGAAAAAAGAAGTTTTTTCGAGGGATTGAACTGCCCTTTGTAACATTTTAAACAAAAAATATTTTAATTACAACTGATTTTTTTAGAGTTTTAGGCACTGTTGAATTTCAAATTTGCCAAAATTATTTTAATTTTTTGCTAGTTTTGAGAAGAAATTTTACCTATTTTTAGCCTCATATCAATATATTAGGCTAAAAATAGCTGAAATTTATACCAAAAATGGCAAATAAAGTAAAATATAATTTGGGATGCAACAGTGCCGTTTAGTGTAAAATTAAGCCTTCTGCTTGCAAAAATTGTTTGGCTTCGGCAATAGAAAATTTCCTAAAATGAAAAATAGAAGCTGCCAAAACAGCAGAAGCCCCAGCTTTTAAGCCATCTGCTAAATCGTTTAAATTGCCAACTCCGCCAGAAGCAATGACGGGAATACTTACTTTGCTAGTGATGGCTTTTAGCAAATCGAGATCGTAGCCACTTTTTGTGCCGTCTTTATCCATTGAGGTAAGCAAAATTTCGCCCGCTCCCAATTGCTGCACTTTTTTTGCCCAGTTGATGGCATCTAAACCAGTGGCTTTTGAACCGCCGTGGCTAAATATTTCGTAGCCGTTGGCGGTTTTTTTAACATCCAAGGCAACCACCACACATTGTGAGCCAAACTTATTAGCCGCTTGACTGATTAGGCTAGGGTTGCTGATGGCAGAAGAGTTGATTGAAACCTTGTCGGCACCACATCGCATTAGGGTGAGGAAATCGCTCATTTCTTTGATGCCACCGCCCACGGTAAAGGGAATAAAACAAGTTGAAGCCACTTTTTTTACCATATCAAACATATTTTGCCGATTTTCTTGAGTGGCAGAAATGTCGAGAAAGCAGAGTTCGTCGGCTTTGGCTTGATAATAATATTGAGCTTGAGCGACAGGATCGCCAGCATCGGTTAAATTTTCAAAATTAACACCCTTGACAACTCGGCCGTTTTTAACATCTAGACAAGGAATTATTCTAGGTTTTAGCATATTTTACAGCATTCTTTTAATTATGGCAAACTTGTTTGCACCGATAAAATGATGTTTTAAAACTGCTAACAAATGCAAAATGATTAAGCCAAGCAAAGTGAAAGCAAAAAACTCGTGCAATTCGGAGAAATTTTTTGCTAAATCAAAATTGGTTTCAATTAAAATTGGCAAAATCATACCAAATAATTTTACTGGATAACCAAAAGCATTAGACATTAAATAGCCAGATAGTGGCACCAAGCACATCAGTAAATAAAGCAAAAAGTGAGTTATTTTTGCCAATTTTACCAAATATGGAGCAATTGTTTGAGGCAATTCTGGTGCTTTGTGTAAAAATCTATTGACAATTCTGGCGACCAGCAAAATCAACGACAAAACCCCAAAAGATTTGTGTAAAGAATAAAAAAACAGCCTGTCGGGATTTTCTGTGTTAAGAGAAGTCATATAAAAAGCCAAGGCAAAAGTTATGGTTATAACCAGAGCCATCAGCCAATGAAAAATTCGAGTAGAGCAACTATATTTCATAATAAACTTATTAATTGAAAAGCTATTAAGATTTTACTCACATAAAATTCAAAATGCAAAATATTTTATAACATTTTTGTTCTTAAATTATTTTTTGGTGAAAAAACACATTCCCATATTTATTTGGTTGCTGTTATTAGCAGAACTAGGGCAAAATTCCCCTTTTTTAGAAAGGGGTGCCCGCGATAGCGGGCGGGGTAGTGTTGGCAAGCCACGGTAGGATCTCTTCGCAAAACCAATCGGCGATCTTCTCACAACACTACCTTGGTCTTTTTCCATAAGCTATCGCTTATGCGAAAATCCACCCCTTCTAAAAAAGGGGAATTTATATCGAAGTACGATTAAATGCTTGCTTTTACAAAATAAAAGGGCATAATTATTATGATAAAATCTAAATTTTGCTTTTCTATGAAAGTTATCACCGATATTTTAAATAAGCTTTGCATTTGTTTTGCCAACAAAAAAGTTGGGGTCGATTCTTGTGGCAATAAATACTATCAAAACAACAAAACCAATAAACGGTTTGTGATTTATAAAGGCAAGCCAGAGGCTTCAAAAGTTGCGGCCAATTGGCATTCGTGGTTGCATTATGGTAGCAACGAGCCTCCAGCCAGCAATCAGCTGCTTTATTCTTGGCAAATAAATCATCAGCCCAATCAAACTGGCACGAATAATGCTTATAATCCTAAGCTCACCGCCAAAACCAATTCTGCCCCAAATCTTTGGCAACCAAAATAATTTTTTATGCAAAAAATCCACAACTACTTTGATTTTTTTATTGGCACCATAGTTTTGGTGATTGCTGGTTTTTTCTTTTTTTCTTCTTTTGCAAAAACCCATCAATCAACAGGCAATCAAACCTATCCTTTGTTCGCTAAATTTAGCACTGCCGACGGCATTAGCAACGGTGCCGATGTGAAAATAGCAGGAGTAAAAATTGGCAGTGTCACCAAGCAAAAGCTTGATGCCAAAACCTATCAAGCAGTTTTGCATTTTGAGCTCGATAAAAATGTGTTAATTCCTGTTGATTCTTCAATTAAAGTTGCTTCCGAAGGTTTGCTTGGCTCTAAATATTTAGCCATTGCAGTTGGTGGTGACGACGATTTTTTGCAACCGAACCAAGAAATAGCTTTCACTCAATCTTCGGTTAATTTTGAAGAACTTTTGGGTAAATTTATTTTTAGCAACAACACTAAAACACCAAACACCAACGAAACAAATGAAAATAAATAGTTTTTTTCAAAAAATATTGCTAATTGTTTTGCTTGCTAGCTTTTCTAGTGCTTTTGCCGAAGATGCCAGCAATAATCTTGCCCCCCAAGCAGAGCCCAAAAAAGAAGAGCCCATCGTTTTTTCTAGCACAGGCAATGTCCAGTTATTAAACAAAAACACCGCCAAGGTTGAAAAAATTTTTTTACAAGTAAAAAAGCCAGCAATCATCAACAATCTCGAAATCACTTTACACAAGTGCTGGCAAGCCCCAGAATATCAAAAGCCCGAAAGCAAAATGTTGCTCGAAGTTTCTGAGATTTATCAAGATAAAAAAACCCCTATATTTTTTGGCTGGCTTTTTGCCTCAAGCCCTTCTGTTTCTAGTCTCGAGCATCCTATTTACGATTTGGTTGCCCTTAATTGTTTAAAAGAAAAATGATAAAAATCGCCCCATCTTTACTTTCTGCTGATTTTTCGCAACTTGGCAATGAAATTAAGCTTCTAGAGCAAGCCAAAGCCGATTACTTGCACCTCGATGTCATGGACGGCAGTTTTGTGCCCAACCTCACTTTTGGCAACGAAGTAATCAAATCTTTGCGAAAAATCACAAATTTGCCTTTCGATGCTCATTTAATGATAAACAACCCGCAAAATCACATTTCTGCTTTTGTCGATGCCGGTTGCGACATCATCACTATTCATGCCGAAAGCTGTTTGCATCTTGATCGCACCTTGGCTTTAATTAAATCTTACCACAAAAAAGCAGGTCTTTCTTTGGTGCCATCGACTCCCGAAAATATGGTGCAATATTTGCTTGATAAACTCGATTTAATTTTGGTTATGACCGTCAACCCTGGGTTTGGCGGGCAAAAATTTTTGGCCAGCCAGTTACAAAAAATCAGCAATTTACAGCAACTTATCAAAAACAGTGGCAAAAATATTGAGCTACAAGTTGATGGGGGAATTAATCTTGCCACCGCTCCTTTGGTGGCAAGGGCGGGTGCCGATGTTTTGGTGGCGGGTTCTTATGTTTTTTCTAGCGACAATTATGCTGGCAATATTGCTAATTTGCGACAGGCATGTTTGGTTTAGGTTTGGCAAATAATTCTTCTGCTCAACATTTTGCCGAGCTCCGTTTTCGGCTTTTGTGGGTGGTGGGGTTTTTTGTGATTTCTTTTCTTGTTGCCTATTATTTTGCTAATCAAATTTATGCTTTTTTATTAGAGCCTTTTTTATCTATCTCACCTAGTGGCAGAAAGCTGATTTTTACTAGTCCTTCTGAGGTTTTTTTTAGTTATGTTAAGCTGGCTTTTTACACAGCGATTTTTGTGAGTATACCAATTGCTTTTTTGCAATTTTATTTATTTTTACTGCCCGCCCTTTATTGGCAAGAAAAAAAAGTAGCAGTTTTATTGTTGCTGATTGCTCCTGTGCTGTTTTTTATTGGGGCGATTTTTGCTTATTATTTAGTGATTCCTTTGGCTTTGCAATTTTTTGCTAGTTACGAAACCAGTTTTTTTTCTACACAATCAAATGTTGCCCAAATTAATTTGGTTTTAGAGGCGAAAATTAGCAATTATCTCGATTTTGTTATCGATCTTTTTATTGGTTTTGGGCTGGCTTTTTTAACTCCTATTGTGCTTTTATTGTTAATTAAAACAAAACTTATCGACATTGCAAGCATTAAAAACAAAAGAAGATATGTGATTGTGGTAATTTTTATTATTTCTGCCATTCTCACCCCGCCCGATATTTTTAGCCAACTAATATTGGCAACAATTATGCTGTTTTTATTTGAAATTGCCTTATTTTTTGCCAAATTTTTATAATTTTTTATGATAAAAAATACTTCTTTACATATTTTTTTCTTGGGCTGTGGCAATATGGGTAGGCCAATCGTGCAAGCTTTGCAAAGCAATCAGCATTTTATCGATAGCCAAATTAGTGTTATAAAACCCACAAGTAACAATTTGCCACACAAAGTTGCCTATTTTTCTTCTTATCAAGAATTGCCTATCAATTATCGGGCAGATATTGTGTTTTTGGCAATCAAACCACAAGAAGCAGAAAATTTATTGCCTTTGCTGGTAAAGCAAAATTTTTTACAACCGCACACTCTTGTCATTACGATGTTGGCAGGCAAAAAGCTAGATTTTTATGAGCAGATTTTTGCAAAAAACACAAAAATTATTCGAATTATGCCGAACTTAAACATCGAAGTAAATTGCGGTATAGTTTCATATTTTGCCAATCATAACACCACAAAACAAGATTTAGCTATTTTAAACAATATTTTTGTTGATTCTGCCAAGCTTTTTGCTCTTCAACAAGAAAGTGATTTTGAGGTTGCCACCGCGATTTTTGGCTGTGGACCAGCTTATTTATTTTTATTGCAAGAAATTTTTAACAACATTGCCACAGAATACGGCATAGACCAGCCCGAATTGATGATTGATTTATTTTTGGGTTCTGCTTTGATGATGAAAAAAAATAGTCAATCTCCTTCTGTTTTGCAACAATTGGTGGCCAGCAAAAAAGGGGCAACCGCCAGTGCTTTAGAGGTTTTAAAAGAGCAAGATTGTTTGCAAAATATGTTTAGGCAAGCAATAAATAAAGCCATCCAAACCTCTTTGAAATTGTAGATTAAATTTAATTTAGCCATTTTTTCTTTAAATAATCTTCGATTAGCTTTCTTTGTAAAGAGCTTAATGCTTTATTATAGATAATGATTTCGCCAATATAGCCATCAAAATAGCCAGTTACTACTTCGTTTTCGTTGATTGCTCTACCAACATTTAGAGCGGTTTTGCTGTCGGCAAAAAAGCTATCGGCAGTAATAAAGCTAGATAAAAAATCGCCATTAACAAACAATTGCAAACCGCTTTTGTTGTTGTTATAACTATCGGCAACAACACTGATAATTTGGGTTGTTAAATTGCTTGGCGATGGTTTGTTGATTTTTTGGCTAACAAAGCATTTTTCTTGATCGGCAAACAAACAAAACTCATAATGATAATCTTTTTCTTGCATTTTCATTAACAAGCGAAAGTTGGTTTGACCATTGGCTTTACTAAGAATTGGCTTGTTACCAAATGAAGCATTGGGTTTAATTACCACAAAAATAGTGGCAGATTGAGCGATGTTTTGAAAAGCTAAATCGAGCATAAATGCCCTGTTGTTAAAATACAAAGCAGGCAAATTATTGATGCCTGCTGTAGTGTAGAGAGGCTGGTTGTTTTGGTTGATTTGTGCAAAAGAGCCTTTTGGTTTGTTTTGCCAAATATAGGCTTTTGAATTATCTTTTTTATCAAGAAAATCGTTGTTGTTAACTGTTTCAACCCATAATATTGCACCATCGATATGATTAACAGGAGAAGATTTAGTGAGCGAAATGGCAGAATTTAGCTTTCTTTCATAAAGAAATTGTTTGATAAAATAAAAAGCAATGGCAAAAACAATTAGAAAAACTAAAAACGATAGTAGGAAAAATAAACTAGCAAAAGCTTTTTTTGTTGCCATATTTTATTTCAAAGCAATGCCCCATTTTTTGGAGAGATATTTGTTGATAGTGTCGATTTCTTCGGTTTTTAAGGCTCGGTCGAAGACTAAAACTTCGCCGACGTAGCCATTAAAATAGTCGTAATAATTATTGGCATTAATATTTCCAAATACAGACATAAAAAATACATCAGATCCAACACTGTAAGAAGATGTTGAAAAAGTTTTATTGGCAGAAGAATTGTTTACATAAAATGATAAATTATTGGAACTTGCAATTGCTGAATCTTCTAATCTCATTATCGCTATATAAGGAGTTGATATTTTTGTGGATATATCAGAATCTGTTGCAGTGCCAAAAGAATCAAAACTTAAAATAGTGCTTCTGATAGATAAAGAAACAGTTGAGCTTGAAGAAGGATTATTAGGGGCTTGCAACAATACTGAATTATTTGATGCAACTCTTGCAGGAGAAAACACTACAATCATGGTATAACTATCGTCACCTGCCACAAGTGGTGGAGCAGAGGGAGTGGTGTTGTTGTTTTGAGAATATAAATATTGAGTGCTTCCATCAAACTGCAAAGCAGGTAAGCCATTTATAGCATTGGCGATATACATTGGTCTTTTTGAGCTGGTTTCTTGGTAGACACTTTTTTTGTTGCCTGCCAAAGCTCTTGGTGAAATGTCGTTCCATCTGGCAACATACTCACGATTATCGGGGCGAAGAGTGTCTTTAACATAAGAGGTATCTTTTGGATCGGCAATGTTGGCATAGGTTAAAGCACTAGTGTTGTCGGTGGTGGTAGCAAAGCTGTTTTCTTGGGTTGGCTCAAGCCACAAAACCAAATCGGCAATTGAGTTGATATCAGAAGATTTAGTAAACTGAGCTGCCGAAGCAAGTTTTGAATTTCGCACCAAACGAGAGCCAGAGGTAATGCCAGCAATCAAAATGCCAATAATCAACACCACTACCGATAACTCAATTAACGAAAATGCTTTCCTTTGGCATTTTCTTAAGTTTTTGCAAGAAGAATAAGGCATAAAATTATGATTGTGTGATTATTTTAATAAAAACTAATTGTTGTATAAGATTGCAAAATCTGCAATATTTTTTTAACTGGCTGTCTTATTTTGAGAATAGGATCTCTTCGAAAAAACATCTGCGATCGTCTCCCAACACTACCCCGGCACTTCGTGCCACCCCTTCTAAAAAAGGGGAATTTAAATCGCATTCGATCTAAATTCCCTGCACTAAAAAAAGAATTGATTTGTTATGCTATTTGGGATTTAGAGAAAGTTTTTCAGAATATCAAAAAATTGTGGGAAGCTGGTGTTTATTGGGGTGGCATCGTCGATTTGTATGCCATGGTCGAGATTTAGCCCCATAATAAGGGCAGACATAGCAATGCGGTGATCAAGTGCAGTTGCTAATTTAACAGGTTCTTTTTTTGGTGAAACACCGCCTGTGATTTCAAGAGAATCAGAACCAACCACAACCTTAACCCCGCAATTTTGCAAATTGTTGGCAATCATCATTAGTCGATTACTTTCTTTTACTTTTAGTTCTGCCAAACCGTGCATAGTGGTGGTGCCCTTGGCAAAAGCACAAGCAACGGCGAAAATTGGGTATTCGTCAATCATAAAAGCAGATCGACTAGCCGAAACATTGATGCCTTGCAATTTGCTGGCCTGCACCCTGATGTCGGCAACCAATTCGCCATTTAAAATTTGAGTGTTAAAAATTGTGATATCGCCCCCCATTTCTTGCAAACTAGTGATAATGCCGGTGCGAAGCGGGTTGATACCGACATTTTTAAGCACAATATCAGATTTTTCAACAATCAAAGCGGCCACAATAAAAAAAGCAGCAGAAGAAATATCGGCAGGCACAAAAAAATTGCTAGAATTAAATTCTTGCAAGCCTTGATAAGCAATGGTTTTGCCTGAATTATTGCTGGTAATATCAAGTTTTAAACCTAGGTGTTGCATCATAATTTCGGTGTGATCTCGGCAAAGTTCTGGCTCGACAATGGTGGTTTTGCCTTTTGTGGTGAGTGCAGATAATAAAATGCAACTTTTAATTTGAGCAGAAGCAACGGGCATAGTATAATGAATTGGCATAGCATTGTCATTGCCAACCACTGCAAAAGGCAATAAGTTATTTTGTCGAGCCAATATTTTAGCCCCAAATTGTTGCATCGGGGTAAAGATTCGTTGCATTGGCCGTTTATGCAACGAGGCATCGCCATTAAAAAAAGTGGTAAAATTTCGTGTGGCAACCAAACCAGCTAAAAGCCGAGTAGAAGTGCCAGAATTGCCCATATCGAGCACAAAATTTGGCTCATTTAAACCAAACAAACCAACTCCAACAACTTGCCAGTGATCTGATTTTTTTTCAATTTCAACCCCCATTGCTCTAAGGGCGGAGATTGTTTTTAATACATCTTCGCCTTCTAAAAGATTATAGATTTTGCTAATTCCATAAGCCAAAGAGGCAAAAATAAGCGAGCGATGAGAAATAGATTTATCGGAAGCAACCAATATTTCGCCTTGCAATGGTTTGTTGCTTTGTTTAGTAAAGTTGATGGTCATGGATTTGTTTTATAAAAAAGAATAGATGGCTTTTTCAATTTTTTCGATAAAAAACACAGCAGTAAGATTGAAAATAGCAAAAATTATAATAACAAATTTAGCATTGGCAAAATCATCAAGAACAATTATGTTGTTTGGCTGGTCAAAATACATAATTTTGATAATTCGCAGATAGTAAAAAGCAGAAACCACAGTAAAAATAATAACCATAATTGCAATAAGAAGATTTCCGCCAATAATTAGCGATTTGATTGCATAAAATTTAGCAAAAAAACCAGCCAAAGGAGGAATTCCGGCGATAGAAAAGAAATATATTGCCAAACAAAAAGCAATTATAGGATTGGTTTTTGATAAACCAGAAAGGGCAGTGATGCTAAATATTTTACGATTTTCTAGGTCGGATTCTTGGTGATTGGCACTTAACATAAGGTTGAGGAATGCCAACAAGCCCACAGAAATAAAGGAATAGATGGTGGTATAGATTAAAACATTGGGAAAAATTTCTTTTTGTAAAGGCGAAATTGTTAGCAAAATAAAACCAACATTTGCTACCGAACTATAAGCAAAAAGCCTTTTGATATTTTGTTGAGCGATGGCACCAACACTGCCTATGACAACCGAAATAAAGCCGACCAAAAGCAAAACTTTTGCTAAAATTACCAGAGATAGATTTATCATAAGAATTGCCATGGCAATGACAGTGGTAAATTTTATTACCGTGCCGAAAAAAGCGATTACCGCAGTTGGGGCACCTTCATAAACATCGATAGCCCACATATGAAAAGGAGCGGAAGCTATTTTAAAAAATAAAGCTACTGCTATTAAAACAAAGCCAAAAATAAGAGCTACTGGCGGGAAATTTTCATTGTTAAAAGTGCTTAAATATTGACTGATTTGAGAAAAGTTTGTGCTACCGCTATAGCCATAAACTAAAGAAATGCCATAAAGCAATAAGCCAGAAGCTAAACTGCCCAAAATAACATATTTGATGCCAGCTTCTGAAGATTTAACCGACCAGCGATTAAAAGAAGCCAAAACATAACAAGAAAGAGCCTGCAACTCTAGACCTGTGTATAGCACAAAGAAATCGTTGGCAGAAATCATAAGTAGACCGCCAACAGTGGCTAAAAACAGTAAAGATAAAAATTCTGGGCCGAATTTTTCTGTTTCTAAAACATAGCGAATAACCATTAAGGTTACCACCATCAACAATAATAAAGTGATAGTTTTTGCCAAAGAAGAAATTGGAGTTATTTTTAGCATTGAACTAAAAATTGGTTCGTGATCGATGAAATTTTTAGTAGAAAAAGCTAAAGATATACCAACAACAATGAGTGCAAAAAAATGCAAAAACATTGTAAGATTTTGCTGGCTATACATTGTTTTTTGCTTGTAGAAAACCCCGATAATAAGTAGTAAAAAAGCACCTATAATAAGAGTTAGCTCGGGTATCAAAAACTGAAAATTCATGATGTTAAAAACTAGATTTAAGAAACAAAAATATTGGCAATATTTAAAGAATAATCATTAAAAAATTGCAAAACCAAATTAGGGGCGAAGCCAAATAAAATCACTAAACTTGCCAAGGTTATTAATGCTATTTTTTCGGCTAAATTTAAATCGGATATTTTGTTGACTTTGTGATTGGTAATTTCTTGAAGCCAAACTTTTCGATATAAAATTAGCATATATAAAGCACCCAAAACCACACCCAAGCCAGCTAAAAAAGCATAAATTTTGTTGACAGAAAAAACTGCTATGATTGATAAAAACTCGCCAACAAAACCACTGGTGCCAGGCAAACCAACTGCTCCCATAGTAAAAATAAAAGCCAACACAGCAAATTTTGGCATTCGGTGAGCTAAGCCACCAAGATCGGCTATTTTTTTGGTGTGAAGACGATCATAAACTACCCCGACACAAATAAATAGGGCGGCAGAAACTAAACCGTGGCTAATCATTTGCATAATCGCCCCGCTAATACCTTGTTGAGTAAAGCTAAAAATGCCCAAGGTTACAAAGCCCATATGAGCTACCGAAGAATAGGCGATCATTTTTTTCATATCTTCTTGAGCTAAAGCAACAATTGAGCCATAAATGATGGCGATAATACTAAGAATTAAAATGTAATTAGCAAAATATTTGGCGGCTTGCGGAAAAAATGGTAGGGCAAAGCGAATTAAAGCATAGGCCCCCATTTTAATTAGCACCCCTGCTAATAAAATTGAGCCAGCAGTGGGGGCTTGCACATGGGCATCTGGCAACCAAGTGTGCACTGGAAACATTGGTATTTTAATGGCAAAAGAAGCCAAAAACATAACAAAAAATAGTTTTTGAAAAGAAAGTGGTAGTTTTTGTGGTAAGACCTGAGCAAGAATCTCGATGTTGGCAGTGTTAAAATATAAAGCAAGAGCAATAATGGCAACCAAGAAAAACACCGAACCCGCTAAAGTGTATAAGAAAAATTTATAAGTTGCATAAACTCGATTTTCGCCACCAAAAATGCCGATAATAAAAAACATTGGCACCAAACTTGCTTCAAAAAAGAAGTAAAAAGCAAAAAGATCGAGAGCAACAAAAGAGCCGATAATGCAAGTTTCGATAAATAAAAAACAAATGACAAATTCTTTTACTTTGCTTTTTATAGAGTTAATGCTAAGAGAAAGACAGAAAGGAATTAATAAAACAGTAAGCAAAATTAATGAAAAAGATAAGCCGTCGAGACCAACAAGATAAAAGATTTCTGGCTTGTCAATTAAAGAAAATTTGTCGATGAATTGATATTTGGTTTTGTTGCTAAAATCGAATTTAAAAATTAAAGAAACAGCGATTATCAGCTCAATTATGGCAATAGAAATGCCATAAAAATAATAAAATAGATTGTTTTTAATTTTTATAGGCAACAACAAACAGCCAGCAAGCAACGGCAAAAAAACTAACAACGATAAAATATAGGAATTAGCGATATTAATTGGCATTAAAACAAAATATTTTGGTTAATTTTTAAAATATCAAATATTTTATTGGTAAATCTTAAAACTGCAATATCTTTTTTTCTATAATGTGCTGAATTTTTGTGATAGCATGTTTAATACCATTTTGCATATTTAAATGCATAAAGAACGAAATCATTTTTAATTTTTATTTAGTGGATTTCATAATGAACAAGGCTCCTTCTAGCATAGTATTTAATACCATTTCCACTAATTAAAATTATACTTCGATCTAAATTCCCCTTCTTGTAGAAGGGGTGGCGGCCGAAGCCCGACTGGGTAGTGTTTGCAAGCCACGATCGAATTTCCAGGCCCAATTAATAAAGATGATTTTGTGGAAAAAATTATGGCAATAGTAGAACAATTTTTGCTGAATCACGGAAACGAATTGCCATCTCCTATACTTGTTTGTGCCAAAAGTTTTTCAGCAACAGGAGGGGAGGTTTCAAGAGTGCTATAATAAATTTAACCTAACCGCTGTGCAATTTATAAAGAAGCTAAAAAATTAGCGATATCTTGGCTATTTTGTAGAGATAAGGTTTCGATTTGCGGGCAGGTTTTGTTGGCTAAACCACACAAAACTTTGCCTGAACCGATTTCGATAATTCTTTCAATTTGTTGCTGTGCAAAATACAAATTAGTTTGTCGCCACAAAACCGAACCAGTAATTTGACTGGTAAGCAAATTTGGTATTTCAGCAACAGAAACAATGGGTAGGGCAGTAATATTGGCAACCACAGGCGATTGCGGTTGATTGTAGTTAATGTTTTGTAAAGCTTGCTTCATTTCTTGCTTGGCATCAAGCATTAGTTCGCTATGAAAGGCTCCGCTCACCGGCAATAAAATTGCTCTTTTTACTCCAAATTCTTTGGCAATTAACATAGCATAATCGATAGCTTTTTTTTCACCAGAAATAACCACCTGCCCCACAGCATTATCGTTGGCAACTTGACAAACACCAAAACTACTGGCTTTTTTGGCAAGCTCAGCGATTTGCTCTGGCTCTCCGCCCAAAACCGCCGCCATTGCTCCTTGAGTTTTTTCGCCACATTTTGCCATAGCCGATCCCCTAATTTGCAATAAATAAGCGGTGGTTTTTACATCAAAAACACCACTAGCACAAAGGGCAGAATATTCGCCCAAAGAATGGCCAGCGGTGAGATTGGCAAAAGAGCTAAAAGGAAGTTTTGTTTCATTTAACAAAACTTTGACAATTGCCATTGAAACCGCCATAAGAGCGGGTTGAGCATATTGAGTTTTGGTAAGTTCTTCGCTTGGTCCTTCAAACATCAGAGTGCTTAGTTTAAATTTTAGTTGCTCGTCTATTTCGGCAAATAAATGTTTGGCAACAGAAAAATTTTGAGCTAAATCAAAGCCCATACCCATAATTTGCGAGCCTTGACCCGGAAAAACAATAGCAGTTTTTTTTGACATAATTTTATAAATATTTAGTAATAATTTTTTTTACTTCATGTGAAATGGCATTGTCATTGACAGCAAAAGCAATATTTGCCTCGATGTAGCCCAAAATGCTACCGCAATCAAACCTAGGAGCATTGACTTGCTGATAATAAAAAGGATGATCTTGACACATTTGTTGCATAGCATCGGTAAGTTGAATTTCGTTGCCTTTGCCTTGCTTAGTTTTGGCTAAATATTCAAAAATTTTAGGCTGTAAAATGTATCGACCAATAATTGCCAAGTTCGAAGGAGCAAGATTTGGACTGGGTTTTTCAACCATATCAACAATAAGACCATTATTTTTTGCATTATCAACAGCAATAATGCCATATTTATTGGTTTGTGATTTTTCTACCGCATCAACTCCTACAACGCTACAATTATGATTTTGCCGATAATAAAAATCAAGCATTTTAGCTAAAAAATTTTCTGCTCTATTTTGACTTGGCATCAACAATTCATCGGCTAAAATCACCACAAAAGGCTCGTCCTTAGGTAAAAAATTTTGGGCACAAGAAATAGCATGACCTAAACCAAGAGGTTTTTGCTGTCGGACAAAACAAATTTGCCCAGCTTTTGGCATCCAGCTCATCACATTTTCAAGCTCTTGCTCTTTGCCTGCATAATGCAAATTATTTTCAAGCTCGTAGGCATGGTCAAAATGATTGTTGATAGTATTTTTATTTCTACCAGTCACAAAAATAAATTTCTCGATACCCGCCTGCTTTGCCTCTTCGAAAGCATATTGAATGATGGGCTTGTTAGCAATAGGCAACATTTCTTTGGGCATGGCTTTGGTTGCAGGCAAAAACCGAGTTCCCAAGCCACCAACCGGAAAAACTGCTGTGGTAATTTTAGGCATTTTCTGATATTTTTAGTTTACGATAAATAGTTGATCTGCCAATGTTAAGTTGTTTTGCCACTTCCGACAAGTTACCGTTATAAATATTTACCAATCTTTTGATAACTTCTTCTTCTAAAAGATCAAGAGATTTGCAACCGCCATCATCATCGAAAATATCTACCAATTCACTACTCATATCAGAGCTTTTTTTGATGTTTGATTTTGCTTTAATGATGTTATTATTTTCTTTATAAACCAAATTCGGAAAATGCTCTGGCCTAATAATTTCGCCATCGCACAACACAACCGCACGAAAGATGCTATTTTTTAATTGACGAATATTATCTTCCCATTCATAATTTTGCAACAAATAAATTGCTTCTGTAGAAATAGCTTTAATTTTTTTGTTTTCATGAACGGAGAAATTGCGATAGAAATTCTCAATCAACAAGCCAATATCTTTTTCGCCCATTTCTTTTAAACTTGGTATTTTGATAGAAAAAGTATTGATGCGATAATATAAATCTTCTCGAAACTTTTTTTGCTTAATTAAATCTGGCAAATCTTTTGTGGTAGAAGCAATAATTCGCACATTATATCGCAAAGGAAGTTTGCTGTTGTTAAAAGTTAACTCACCTTGTTGCATAAAACACAGCAATTTAACTTGCAATTCTGGGCGTAAAGCATCTATTTTGTTAAGATAAAGAGTGCCGTTATTGGCTTCTTGTATTTTGCCAATTTTTTTAAAACTATTATCAATAAAGTTTTTTTCTGAGCCAAATAATTCTTCTTCGCCACTACCATATTTTAACATTTCGCAATCAACCATCACAAAAGGCTTGCCAGATCTTTGACTTGAGCCATGAATAGCAGAGGCAAAAAGCTCTTTGCCAGAACCTTTTGAACCTTCTAACAGCACAGAAATATTAGAGTTGGCAACTTTTTTTGCCATTTTTACCGCTTGATTAATCACTTCGCTTTGCCCTAAGACATCAGAAAACGAAACCTGATCTTTAATTTTTCTGGTAAGATGAGAGATTTGATATTTTAAATTTCTTTTATCGATGGCATTATTGATAGAAGCGGTGATACGTGCAAAAATGTCGGATTCGCCTTTTACAATATAATCGATCGCACCGCAATTAATGGCGGCAATAGCAGAGTTAATATCTTGATTGGCAGTAAGCACAATTACTTGCAACTCGCCTCTGATAGAATTAATTTGTTTTAAAATAGTAAAGCCATCGAGATCGGGCATAGAAAGATCAAGCAACATAATGTCAATATCTTTGTAAGAAATATCGTTGATTAATTTTTTATTCATAAAAAAATCAACCACTTGCAAACCGCTATTAATAACAAGATAATTATGCCCTAAATTTTCAATAAATCTACTTATAATCTTGCATTGTGTTATCTCATCATCAACAATTAAAATATTCTTTTTAGCCATGCCCCAATTTGAAAAATTAATATAGCTCAAGGGATATTTTAGACTTAAATTACCCTCAACTAACTTTTATTATTATTATTTCTTTTATAATTGCAATAGCTAAGTTCAAAATAATACACTTGTATTATTTTGAAAAAGCATTTCAATATAGAATTTAATCATCAACCATCAAAAACTCGGGATGACTCAAAGTTTGATGCAATAGCCTATATTTGCCGTTTTCTTGCTGAAAATAAACCTGCAAATAGTCGTTGAGCTTATCTTCAACCTTAAAAATTACCATAATTTCTGGATTTTTTTCTGACAATTTGTTACTGCTAAACAAATCGAGAACTTCATATTTTTTGTGACCAATAGTAAAATCGGTGGTAAGTTGCATATCTTTGGCAAAAATAACTTCAATCACCGACAAAACCCATTTTTTGTCGGTTTTTTGTGCAATTGCAGTAAGAGAAGTAATGTTGGCAAATTGCGAACCCAATATTGACTCACTTGCTTCGGTGAGATTATAGAGATTAAAAACAAAAGTTTCTGGTTTATTTTTTACTTTCCATAAAAAAGTGGTTTTAAGATTGTCAATGATTCTTTTATTAATTTTTCGTTTAGCAAAAAAACCGTCAATTCTTTTTATTAAATCGGGCTGAAATTTAAAATCTTCTCGCCAAGATTGTTCGTAATTGCGATGGTAAACTGGGATAAGTTGCCAATTTTCTTTTAAAACACCAACTTCTGCCTTATCATAGGCAAGTTTGATGTGCCATTTGCCAACAAAGCTGTGATCGATTAATTGATTTTTGCCAAAAAACTTACCTTTATTGCCAAAATATTGCATTTTTTTGTATTGCTCGTTGCTTAGCAAATAATTTTCAAGCAAAAAAGTGTTAAGTTTTTCAATATCTATTTGATTGCTATTAACGATTTGTAATAATTCGGGATGTTGTTGTAAATTCGCTGAGGCAAAATGAATGGCATTTTTGCTAGCAGAAACTGCAATTTTAACAATTTCAAGATTGCTTTTAATGTTGTTGGGTGCAAATTCTAACAACAAGCCATTGTCGCTAAAAGCATTAATGGCAATTCTTTCAACAGCTTTTACTCGATCAGAGGCATAGCGATAATTATCGGCATCGAGATTGACCATTTGATTAATAAATTCTTCGTTATCTAGCAATTTCCAAGAGGCAAACTTTAAAACATCTCTGCTTAATAAAGCCGATTCGGCAATAAAATTGGCACTACCCCTTACTTCTGGAGCAGTATAAGCCAAAACTTCTGGCTTAACTTTGATTAGTCGCTGAATAAAAATTTTGTCTTGCCTTAAAATATCGGAAGCATCTTGAAAATAGCTAGGATCAATCATCGCCACTTGAAAAATTAAATTGCGATTTTGACTAAAACAAGCTGGCAAACTAGAAATTGCTTTGGGATTTTTTAACTCTGTTTGTTGCAAAATTTGCGGGTAATATTGCTCTTGATTGCTACAAATGGCAGATTTTGCTAACAAATAACCGCCGTTATTTTGATTGGCAAAGGCTTGCAAACCACAAAAATACAGCAATAAAAATAGACAAAACCTGATAAAAACCATTGATATTTTTAACCTTTAAGAGAAGATGCCTGAACAATTTCGATGTTGCCTTTATTATGAAAGTAAACCACCAAAATAGCCAAAGCAATCGCCGCTTCCGCCCCCGCAATTGCCAAAACAAAAATGCTAAATATTTGCCCAGCAACATCTTGCAAATATACCGAAAAAGACACAAAATTGATGTTGACTGCAAGCAACATAATTTCGATAGACATTAACACAGAAATAATGGTTTTGCGGTTAAGAAAAATGCCCATAACCCCTATACAAAACATCAAAGCAGAGAGAATAACAAAATAATTTTGCGGAATTTGATTGATCATAAACAGTATATTTTAAAGATTAATACCAGAGCCAGAAGCCACTTTAACAATTTCTAGGGCATCTTTTTTAGAGCGGGCAACTTGTTGAGCAATATTTTGCTTTTTTGCCAAAGGATTGCCTGGTTGCAAAGTAAGCACAATCGCCCCCACCATTGCCACAAACAAAATTAAACCAACTATTTGAAACGGAATAATGAAATCGGTATACAAAACATTGCCAATATTATGAGTGTTACTAATGTTTTGATTGATAGCATAGGCAATTTTTGGTTGATAACTGCCAATAGAAGAAAACTGAATAAACAAAAATATTTCGATAAACAAAATCACACCAATTAAAGCAAGGAAAGGTTTTTTACGATCGATTTGCAAGACTATTTCTTGATCGGTGTTAAGCATCATCACCACAAACAAAAACAACACAGCAACCGCCCCAACATAAACCACAATTAATAGCATAGCAATAAATTCGGCACCAATTAGCAAAAACAAACCAGAAGCATTAAAAAAAGCCAAAATCAAAAACATCGCAGCATGCACCATATTTTGCTTTAAAACCACAATTAAAGAGCTTAAAACTAAGATGGAAGAAAACAAGAAAAATAACAGCTCGGTTGGGCTACATGATGTTAAATTTGCCAAATTCATAGATAGTGATAATGAATGATAATAGATAAAATACTAAACCACAGATAATATAATAAGGGTAAATTTTAAGCAACAAGAAATAATTAGTCAATAGAATTGGTTTGTTTATTTTCAAAATAGTGTCGGCAAGTCGATCTCGGATATTCCCCTTCTTGCAGAAGGGGTGGCGACCGCAAGGTCGACGGGGTAGTGTCGGTAGCAGTTCTCGAAAAAGGTGTGTGACTCGAAAAAACATCCGCAGTTGTCTCCCAACACTACCTTGGTCTTTTTTTGCTGTCGCAGAAAAATCCACCCCTTCTACAAAAGGAGAATTCAGATCGAGATCGACTCCCAGTGCGGTTTTAATTAGTGTAAATGGTATTATTTACCACCTGCGGTTTTTATGAAAAAATTTTTCATAATTTTGCTATGATTTATAGCAAATAAGCCAATTTTTCTTGCCACACCAAGCAAAAGAGACTTTTGCTTAAATAAACTATCAAGAACATCGGTGGCAAAAAGCATTTGTGTGCTTTGCTTTTTGGCTTGAGAGGCAAAATTTTGCAAGAATTGTTGTTGATTAATTGGCAGACCAGCAAAAATTTGTGTTTGCAATAATTTTAGCAAAATTTGTAAATTATTTACAGCCAAATTAAAGCCTTGCCCCGCAATAGGGTGAACACCGCAAGCCGAATCGCCCAATAAAATCATTTGCTGATACACAAAGTTTTCGGCCTGCACCGCAACTAAAGGATAAGAAAATTTTGTTGAAATAATGTCGATTTCACCCAATTCACTACATTGTTTTTGTAATTGTTGCAAAAAATTAGCCTTGTCAAGACCAAGCAACAATTCGGCATTTTTGTGAGGTAAAATCCAGACAATAGAAGATTGATGGCTATCTGACAAAGGCAACATTGCCAATGGCCCGCCACTAAAAAATTTTTCAAAAGCGATATTTTGATGGCTTAAAGTGTGCTTTATTTTAAAAACAATCGCGGTTTGCTGATAATTTTTGCGATAAGTATAAATATTAAATTTTTCGCGTAAAGCAGAAAACCTGCCGTCGCAAGACAACAGCAAAGGTGCCGTTATTTGCTGGTTGTTGTCTAGCAAAACAACCGCTTTTTGTTGGTGAAAACTGATATTTTGATAATGATTGGGGCAGAAAAAAGTAAGATTAGGCTGTAAAATAATTTTTTCTTTTAAAGCTTCAAAAAGCAAATGATTTTCGGTGATGATGCCTAAATAATTGACGGTTTGGCAAGGGTTTTGCTTGTCATTTTTTTGCTCATTTTCTGCATTAAAATGCAACACATAAGGACAATAACCGTCGGTGATATTAATTTTTTGAATCAAGCCAGAATTGTTAAGAATGCTCGGTAAAACCTCAATTTCTTGCAAAAGATCAAGAGAAGATTTTGATAAAGCATATGCCCTGCCGTCGCTATTTTTTGAGCTGGCAAAAATATTTTGCTTTTCAATAATTGCAATTTTTAAATGACTGTGCCTTTTACTTAATGCCAAAGCGGTGGTCATGCCAACAAAAGAACAACCAACGATAATAATATCGAACTCTAATAAATTATTTACTGTCATATGTTATTAATGGCAGAATGAAGATGTTGCAGAGCAACTTTTTCGCCCAAAGAATGTTGCCACACAAAAGAAATTACCGCTAAAAAATCGGCCTTGTTTGCCACTAAATCGCAACAATTATTAGCATTAATGCCACCAATAGCCACTATCGGCAAATTCAATAATTCGGTTGCCCATTGCAACAGTTCAACATTGGCATAATATTCTATTTTTTTGGTAGTGGTCGGAAAAAATGCCCCAAAAGCTAAATAGTTTGCCCCGTCTTCTCCTGCTTGCATTGCCCGATGTTTAGAATTATAACAACTCGCTCCGATAGTAAAATAATCGGGAACTTGCTTGCGAACCTCGGCAATTTTGGCATCATCTTTGCCAAGATGCACACCATCAAGCTCAAGACTAAGAGCGATATTCGGATAGTCGTTTAAAATAAGTTGGCAATTATAATCTTTGCAAATTTTTTGTATTTGTTTGGCAATTTTAGCCACTTCAATTTCTTGATATTCTTTGAGTCTTAATTGAAAAACAGGCACAAAATTGGTGCTAAGTGCATTTTTTAAAGAAACAGCAAACTCAGACAAAATAATTTTAGGTGGTGAGATTAGATAAATTTGGGTCATTTTTTTCTTCTAAAAAAGGCTGGGATATTGATAATGTCGTCATCAAGCTTGTCTTGTTCTTGATCTTTTTCTTCGTCTTCAAAAATAGTGCCGAAAAACTGTTGTTTTTTTCGCTCTAACTCAATTTCTTGATTTTTAGCAACTCCTTTATTTTGCGGTTTATGTTGATTTTCGGCAGGTTTTTCTTTATTGTTCATAAAGCTAAACAAACTAAAACCAGAAGATTCTTTTTTGACCGAGCTTTGCTCTATTTCTTCAAAAAACTCTTTATTTTTGGCGATTTTTGGTTGTTTTTTATTTGTTGACACTGTTGTATCGATCACAAAATCTTCTTCTGTCTCTTCTTCTAAAAACTGCTTGTTAGCAAAATTTTCTGCTAAATTTTGATCAGAATAATCTTCTTGGATATTTTCTGCTTGATTTTGTTGAGAAATATTTTGTTTGGCAGAATTTTCGGTAATTGATTTTTTAGTTTGAAAATTTTTATCGGTTATTTCGGTTACTTCTTGTTGCTTTGGCTTGCTAGGAATTCCTGGATCAAAAAAAGATTTGTTAGTTGTTGCGGTAGAAAAACGAAAAGATTTAGACTCGCTTTTGGTGGTTTCTCTTTTAAGCTCTTCTTGATCGATGCCGGTGGCAACCACAGAAATTCTGATTTTACCTTTCATATTTTCATTAAAAGCAGTGCCAAAAATAATGTTGGCATTAGAATCAACTTCTTTTCTGATGGTGCTTACTGCAATATCGGCTTCAAATAAAGTCATATCTGGACCGCCTGTCATATTGACGAGAACTCCTTTTGCTCCTTTAATAGAAATGTCGTCAAGTAAAGGATTAGAAATGGCTATTTCACAAGCTTTAATTGCCCTATTTTCGCCAGAAGCTTCGCCAGTTCCCATCATTGCTTTGCCCATTTTGGTCATGATGGTTCTGATGTCGGCAAAATCAAGATTTACCAAACCCGGCATAGTAATGAGATCGGTAACCCCTCTTACCCCAGCATGCAAAACATCGTCGGCCATTTTGAAAGCAGCTTCAAAAGTGGTGCTTTCATTGGCAATGCGAAATAAATTTTGATTAGGAATAACAATTAAAGTGTCTACATGCTTTTTTAATTCTTCAATGCCCTGTTCGGCAATTTGCATACGATATTTGCCTTCAAAATGAAATGGCTTTGTCACCACTCCCACAGTTAAAATATCTCGTTCTTTTGCTAATTTAGCAATGACAGGAGCAGCCCCCGTGCCAGTGCCACCGCCCATACCTGCCGCGATAAAAACCATATGACAACCATCAAGATATTTGGTAATTTCTTCTAGATTTTCTTCGGCAGCCGCCTTGCCTTTATCGGGGAAAGAACCAGCCCCCAAGCCAGCAGTGGTGTTAACTCCGAGCTGTATTCTGTTTTCAATATTGGCCAAAGAATTAATTAGAGCTTGAGCATCGGTATTGGCGGCGACAAATTCTACCCCCTCGAGCTTAGCGATAATCATATTGTTAAGGGCATTACCACCAGCTCCACCAACACCAAAGATGGCAATTTTTGGTTTTAACATTTCTGGTTTAGCAATATCAAGCTTAATAGACATAATTTAGTTTGTTTTAAATGGTATTAAAGTTGTTTTGATGATTTCATCTTGCATATCAAGATAAAATTGTTGTTTATTTTTATCAACAATTAATTCGCAAAAATTTAATAAATTTTTGCTGTATAATTTACTGGCATCGTAAGCACATTTATTGATTAAATTAGCAAAGCCAACTATTTTCACCTGATTATGCACAACAACTTCATTTATTTTGCTATACACACAATTACCACCGTTGGCAACCGCTAAATCAATAATCACCGAGTTTGGCTTCATTGCTAAAACCAACTGTTCGTTTAACAAGATTGGGGCTTTTTTACCCGGAATTAAAGCCGTGGTAATAACTACATCTTGATTTTTAATGTGTTGCAACAAAAGTTGTTGCTGTTTTTCTTGATATTGTTGGCTAGTTTCTGTGGCATAAACACCATCATATTTGTTGTCATCTGCAACTTCAATAAATTTTGCCCCCAAACTTTGCACTTGCTCTTTTACTTGGTTTCTCACATCAAAAGCACAAACAATTGCACCAAGCCTTTTAGCAGTGGCGATTGCTTGCAAGCCCGCCACTCCTGCACCGATAATCATAAATTTGGCAGCCACAACTGTGCCGGCAGCGGTCATAAACATCGGCAAACATTTATTAAGATGATTGGTTGCTTCTAAAACAGCCTGATAACCAACCAAATTGCTTTGCGAAGATAGCACATCAAGGCTTTGAGCCCTAGTAATTCGTGGCATTAAATCAAGAGCGATGGCTCTTATTTGGTGATGTTGCAATTTTGCCACCAATTCGGGGCGAAAAAACGGGTTAAGAATTGATAAAAACAGTGTATTTTCTTTGCATAAAGAAAAATCTATTTCGGCAGAAGAAACACTTAACACTGCCTCAACTTGCGGTAAAATATCGTTGATATTTTCAACTACCACCGCCCCTTGTTGTTGATATTGTTCGTTAGAAAAACCAGCTAAAACACCAGCATTTACTTGAACATAAACACTTATGCCAAGCTTTTGATATTTTGCTATTAAATCTGGAGTAATGGCAACTCTACTTTCGTTTGCTTGTTCTTTAATAGCTAAAATTTTCATAATGTTTTAGTTTTTAAAATTTTAAAAGCTTTTTTACCTAAAGACTTTGTTAATGGTGCGGTCGAGAAGACTTGAACTTCCACGAGTTTTACCTCATAACGACCTCAACGTTACGCGTATACCAATTCCGCCACGACCGCCCAAGCTAAAATAGTTTATGAAATTTTACAATCAAAAAACTATTATGCAATTTTTTGTAGATAATCTATTGCTCTATTTTTTATTTCTTTAGCCAAATCTTCATCAAAACCTTCGATAGAAGCAATTTCTGAAACTTCGACCTCAACAATAGATTCGACAGTTAAAAAGCCTTCGCTAGCCAATAGGTTAGCAATCATATCTTCAACATCTAAAGATTCGATAAACAATTTAGATGCCTGATTAAATTCGGTGGTTCTTCTGGCCGATTCTTGCTCTTCGGTCATGATATCGATTTTATAACCAACTAATTTCGATGCTAATTTAACATTTTGCCCACCCCTACCGATGGCTAAACTTAATTGATCTTCGCTTACTACCGCTTCGATTAGGTTGTTTTCTTCATCAACTACAACTTTAGAAACTTTAGCAGGAATAAGAGCAGAAATCACTAATTCAGCCACATTACTAGACCATTTAATGATATCGATTTTTTCTCCTTTTAATTCGGAGCTTACCGATTGCACTCTACTGCCTCTAACACCAATAAAAGAACCAACAATGTCAATATCGTCTCTGCGAGAATAGATGGCAATTTTTGCTCTTGAACCAGCATCTCTCACTACCGATTTTACTTCTATGTTACCCTCATATAATTCGGGAACTTCTTGTTCAAAAAGTTTTACTAAAAATTGCGGATGAGTTCTGGATAGAAAAATTTGGGCACCGATCATTTCTTGCCTTACATCTTCGATATAGCAACGAACACGATCGCCTACTTTAAAATTTTCTCTAGGAATTAGGCCACTTTCATGCAAAACAGCTTCGTAACCATCGATATCCATAACGATATTTTTGATGCCAGTTTTTTTGACCACCGCAGAAACAATATCGCTAATTCTGTCTTTAAATTCTTTATATTCTTTGCTTCTTTCAGCTTCTTTAACCTTTTTTATTATTTCGTTTCTAGCCACTTGAGCCACAACCCGGCTAAGATCGATGGGCGGTAATTCTTGAATAACAATATCTCCAATTTCAACATCGGAGTTTTCTTGTTTAGCATGCGAAATTGTGATATGGTTGCGGTTATCAAAATTTTCGACATCATCTTCAACAACTTGTAATTTATTGAATAATTTAATTTGACCAGATTTACGATCGATTTTGCATTCGATATCAAGATGGGAGCCGTATTTTTTTTTAGCGGCAGATTTTAAGCCTTCTTCCATAGCCTCAATTACTTCTTGCAATAAAATACCTTTTTCGTGTGCTATATTTTCTGCTACCAATAAAATTTCTTTACTGCCCATTATGGTTAAATTGCTTGCCATGTTTTTTAGTGTTGATTAAAGCTTAAAATTTAAATTGCCAAAATATTTGGCACGATAATAAAATATTAATATTAGAGTTTCATATTCAAAATAGCAAGTAGCTTTTTTACAAAAAATAAAAAATAGGTAAATGCTATTTTATTTACAATATTATTTTTCTAAACCAAAAGCATCATGTAAAATTCGCACCGCTAATTCGCCATATTCTTTGGCAATTAACACTGAAATTTTAATTTCAGAAGTAGAAATTAATAATAAATTAATACCTTTATCTGCTAAAGTTTTAAACATAGTATGAGCCACCCCAGAATGACTAATCATACCCACACCAATTACCGATATTTTAGCAATGTTATCGTCTATTTTTAATTCGGTGAAATTAACCTCGTTTTTAATGCCAGAAATGGCGATTTTAGCCCTTTCTAGTTCATCTTTACTAATGGTGAAAGTGATATCTATTTTTTTGCCATCAGCACTAATATTTTGCACAATCATATCAACATTAACTTCTTGATTTGCCAAAGCACCAAAAATATTTGCCGACAAACCTGGATGATCGGGCATTTGTGAAAGAGTTATTCTCACATCGGTTTTGCAATAGCTAATGCCGGTAATTAATCTTTTTTCCATAATTTCTTGATTATTATTAACTAAAATTGTTCCAGAATTTTCGTTGACCTCTTCAAAAGAAGAAAGTACTCTCACCTTCACATTATGAGCCATCGCCATGGCTACAGAACGAGTTTGTAAAACTTTTGAACCGCTATATGCCATTTCTAGCATTTCTTCATAAGTGACTTTATTGAGTTTTTTTGCTTTATCGGTAATTCTTGGATCTGTTGTGTAAACACCATCAACATCGGTATAAATATCGCAAATATCGGCATTTACAGCGGCCGCTATTGCCACCGCCGAAGTATCAGAGCCACCTCTACCAAGAGTGGTAATTCTTTGTGATTCAAAATTAATACCCTGAAAACCAGCTACCACAATTACTTGATATTGTTTTAAACTTTCTAACAAAACTTCACCTTTTATTTCATCTATTCTGGCTTTACTATGAACATTATCGGTGGTAAGAGGAATTTGCCAACCCAAGAAAGATCTGGCCTTATAACCCATAGATTGCAATTGCAAAGCCAACAAACCGCAAGTTATTTGCTCGCCTGTGGCAATAATAGAATCATATTCGCTTAAAGCAGAATTATTGATTAAACTCGAAACTTGATGACAATAATCAACTAATTGATTGGTAACCCCAGACATTGCCGAAACCACAACTATTACTTGATTATTTTTATTAAGTTCGGCTTCAACTTTTTTGGCAACATTTTTAATTCTTTCAATATTACCAACCGAGGTTCCGCCAAATTTTTGCACTATCAACATATAATAAAATCAAAGTTTAAACAAAATTGGCAAAAATTCTAAATACAACTTTTTTAAATGCAAGTAGGTTTTTTTTAAGAAACACTACATCCTTTGCCACAACCAACATTAATAGCCTCGCAATCAGTAGCTATAAATCCTCTAATTCCAAGAATTACCTTAATTTTTTGTTGATTTTCTACCACTTTAGATTCATTATTTTCTTCTTCTTGAAGACTCATACCCATAGGAAAAATTACAAAATCTGCTATTTCTTTTTTATGTTTTATAAGTAATGTTTCAAATAATTCTTTATTACCTGCTAAAACTTTTAAAACTTGCAATTTTGATGCCCCATTTTGAAGAGTAAAACCATTAACAACTTTAACAATTTCTTGTGGGGTTATGTTTTCTGGTTTTGCAAGTTTAAAAAATAAAATTGCTTTACCTTGTTTATCCCAATCTCTATCTTTTGTTGTTGATAAATATTCTTTTGTTTTTTCTAAAAATTCTAAAGCATAATAAGCTTCTGTTTGTTTTAAATTTTTTATATCTTCTTTACTCAAAAATTGAAAAATTTCCTCCATCAATTCTTCAGGTAATTTTTTCATAAAATAAATTAAATAATTTTGATTTCTAAAGCATGTAGGCCGTCTAAAAATTCTTGCTCTAAACTTTTGTTAATAAGTCGATGAGACTGAATTTTTGCACAATTAGTCAAAACATTGCTAGTAATAATAACTTTAAAATGAGTGCCTAAGTTATTGGTAGCAACAAAATGCCCGCTATGAGCAGAAGAATTATCGATTACTTGCAAAAAAGTTGGTTGAAAATGCTGTGTTAACTTATTAACAATTCGTTCTTTCATTTTTGTGAATAATTTGATTATTTTTGTTAACAACTCACCACTTATTAACAATTTATTTTTTCATAAACAAGTTGCAAGCAAATATTAACAAGTTATTAACAAAATTAAAATGTTAATAACCTATTTTTAGCTAAAAAAACAATGTTAATAAATTGCATTTTAAACAAAAAATTATTGTTTGCAAGTTTTAATTTTACTAGTTAAAATGGTTATTTTCAATTTTAGTAAAAAATGTTAACAACTTGTTAATAACACACTTATTGACATTTTCACAACACTAATATCAATAAAAATATAAATGAATAAAATTCTTAATGTAATAAAAAATCACCAGTACTACCCTTCACCGCCTGTTTGGATAATGCGACAAGCTGGCCGATATTTGCCAGAATATTTAGAAGTTAGAAATAAAGTAGAGAATTTTTTAGATTTATGTTACAACCCAATTTTAGCAAGCAAAGTAACTTTGCAACCAATTGATAGATTTGGCTTTGATGCAGCTATTATTTTTTCTGATATTTTAGTAATTCCCGATGCTTTAGGAATTAAAGTGAATTTTTTAAAAAATCATGGGCCAATTTTGGCTGATTTTTGTTTATCAGATCTCGATAAAATAAACATCAATGATGGTTTTTTGCAAAAATTACAACCAATATTTGAAGCAGTTTCTTTAACTAAACAAAAACTTTCACAACAAACCTCTCTTATTGGTTTTGCAGGTGCTCCATTTACTTTGGCTTGTTATATGTTGCAAGGTGGTTCGGCAAAAAATTTTGACAAAGTAAAGCAAATCGCCACTAGCGAAAAAGAAAAGTTTATAAAATTATTAAATTTACTTACAGAAGCGGTTATTTTGTTTTTAGAGCAAAAAATTAAAAGCGGTGTTGATATTATTAAAATTTTTGACTCTTGGGCAGGTATTTTGCCTTGTGTGCAAATGCAAGAATTTATTATTGATCCTGCTAAAAAAATAGTAGATTATTTTTTACAACATTATCCTGAAATTCCTATTATTTATTTTCCAAAAAATATCGGAGTTAATTATGAAAATTTTTTACAACAAGTTAATTGTCATGTTTTAGCTTTAGATCAATCTATTAGTTTTGATTATGCTAATAGATTGATTACTAAACGAAAGGTGGTTTTACAAGGAAATCTTGATAATTTTTTATTGGCTTTTGGTAATGAAAAAGAAATCACAAAGCAAGTAGAAAAAATTTTATTAAATTTTGCTGATAAACCATTTATTTTTAATTTAGGGCACGGTATTTTACCGCAAACCCCAATTTCTAATGTTGAGTTATTGCTAAAAATTATACAAAACAAATCATAATATATGTTAAAAGCTAATAAATTTTTACTTGATATTGCCAATTATGTGCCAGGAAAATCAACCAACAAGCATCAACAAGTAATCAAACTTTCTTCTAACGAAAATGCCTTAGGTGCTAGTAAAAAAGCTGTTGAGGCATATAAAAAACATGCTGAAAAACTTTTTCGCTATCCAGATGGTAATTGTGTTGATTTAACTAATTGTTTAGCAGAAATCAACAATATTAACCCACAACAAATTGTTTGCGGTGCGGGATCTGATGAAATTATTTCGTTATTAAGCGGTGCTTTTGCCAGCATTGATGATGAAGTTTTATATAGTGAATATGGCTTTTTAATGTATCCAATTTCAGCACAAAAAGTTGGAGCAAAACCAATAAAAGTGCCCGAAACTAATTTAAAAACTAATCTCGACAATTTTTTAACCAACATTTCTAGTAAAACCAAAATTATTTTTATTGCTAACCCAAACAACCCTACTGGCTCTTATGTTTCTAGTCAAGAATTAGAAAATTTTTTAACCAAAGTGCCAAGCAATATTTTGGTGGTGCTAGATCATGCTTATCAAGAATTTGTAACTAACACAAACTATTATCAAGGTTTTGATTTGGTAGAAAAATATCAAAATCTTGTAATTACTAGAACTTTTTCAAAAATTTATGGCTTGGCATCATTAAGAATTGGTTGGTGTTATAGTAGTTTAGATGTGGCAAAAATATTACATAAAATAAGAGGACCTTTCAATGTTAATGGTGCTGGGCAGGTTGCTGCTATTGCTTCTTTGCAAGATATGGAATTTTTGCAAGAATCGGTTTATCATAACAATTATTGGCTTGAAAAATTTAATCAATTTTTTGGTAATTTTAATCAACTAAAGCAATATCCTTCGGTAGCAAATTTTGTTTTGGTTGATTTTTTTAGCAAACAACAAGCTCAAAAAATTAATCAACAACTCCTAGAAAACGGCATTATTGTGCGAGAAATGGTGGCATATAGTTTAGATTCTTGCCTAAGAATTAGTATTGGCAACACACAAGAAAACCAATATTTACTCGATGTTTTGCAAAATATTGTATAAATTAAAAAATAATAATTGACAAATTAAAATATAATTATCATTATAAAAATTTAATATAATAATAATTATGGTAGATGTTTTAGTATATAGTGGTATTGCACCTGGTTTATCTATGGATGTTGTATTTAGAAAAATGCATTTTCAAAATCCTAAAGATGTTAGAAATCTTAATGCCTCAATTCCCAACCATCTAGCTGGTCTTTCTACGGCAGCAGAAAATGGATTTGGAGAATTTGGTTTTACAATGTCTGCAGAAAATGCCTTACTTGGATCTTTAGAAAGAGATTGGGGAAGTGTTAGATTTGGAGAAAAATTAAATTTAAGTAGTCCAAATTATGAAGAAAATTTAGTAGAAATAAACAGACAGATAGGAGTTAAGTTTTTTGGAAAATTACAAAGTGATATAAAAAAAACTGCAAACCAATATAGAGAAGAAATACCAGAATCTGTACAAAAAATATGGGAAGATTTTAAACCATTATTAGAAAAATTAAATCAACCTCAATCTCAATTTAATAAAGAAGATTTTCAAACTTTTCAAACAGAATATGAAAAAATTTGTGAAAAATATAAAAGTGAAGATCTATTGTTTACAGATAATTTTATTAAGCCGATAACAACAAAAATAAATGAAATTCTACAAAAATCAACACCAACATCAGATGATATTAAAACAATCAAAGAACAATTAGGTAAACATTTTGATGCAGCTTTACGAATAGTAAATAAAACAGATATGTATCATCCTAAACATCAAGTTATGAAATATAATGAGGTGCATTTACCACCGCTTTTACAGTTCATAGAAGGTTGTTTTATTGTAGATTATGGTAAATATGATAATATAGAAAAAAATTTAAAAATATATAAAACAATTAAAGATGTTCGAGAAATACTTTTTATGTCTGAAAAAGATCATACAGCAGAAAATTTTGACACATTAACACCAGAAAAAAAAGAAAGTTTTAAAATATTTTTTGGTATAAATCCCGATAAAGAATTAACTTTTTTAGTATATAAAGAAAAGATAGATAAATTTTTTGAAAATCAAACAGAATATGTTAATGGTATTATTAAAAATTTAGATAATTGTAAGGAGGAAGAATTAAAAAAAGAAAATCGTAATGATAAACAAATAGAAGAGATAGAAGAGATAGATAAATTGAAGTCAAATTTATTATCTTCTATCGATAGAGAAAAATTACCAAAATTATTAGAAAAACCTTTTTTACTACAATTATTTGATTCGAAATCTCAAACTATAAAGACACAAGAAGAACTTATAAAAGAAATAAAATGTTTATCTTTAACAAATTCACAAAAACAAAACTTAGCTTTATTTTATGTAGGAATTGGTGTTTTAGATTTTGAAGAATCTAAAACAATAATAACTTTTAATTCATTAACTATTGATGAATTAAAGTCGGTATTAGAAGAAGAAACAAATAATGCTAGAAAAAAAGTTATCATTGAAACAGCCCTAGAAGCAAAAGCTATAAAAGATCTTGATTTTAATAAGTTAAAAGAGATTTGTGGTTTAGTTAAAGAAGATGGCTCTAAATTCAGAATAATCAAAACAGCCCTAGAAGCAAAAGCTATAACAGATCTTACAGTTGAAAATTTAAAAGAGATTTGTGGTTTAGTTAAAGAAGATGGCTCTAAATGCAGAATAATCGAAACAGCCCTAGAAGCAAAAGCTATAACAGATCTTGATTTTAATAAGTTACAAAATTTTTGTGGTTTAGTTGGAGATGATCTATATAATAAATGCAGAATAATCAATAAAGCCCTAGAAACAAAAGCTATAAAAGATCTTGATTTTAATAAGTTAAAAGAGATTTGTGGTTTAGTTGGACATGATAGACGTAAAGATGAATATAAATGCAGAATAATCAAAACAGCCCTAGAAGCAAAAGCTATAAAAGATCTTACAGTTGAAAATTTAAAAGAGCTTTGTGGTTTAGTTGAATATGATGGAGATAAAACACTTATAATTAGTAAAGCTTTAGAAAGTAAAGCTTTAGAAAGTAAAGAAAGTTATAGCGAGGAACAATTAACAGATATGATTATGTCACCCCCGCCCTCGACATTGACTAGGGTTATGAAAGCTACTGTTGTTCTTGTTTGTAGTAGTGCATCGAAAAGATAAAAAATGCCATTATATACCATATCTCTAAATAGTTGACACTTTATGCTTCATCTTTTTGAGTACTATAAGTTTAAAGACAAAAAACTGCCCGCCAAGTATAGAGAACCGCAAATTACCACAGTGTTTTGAGTGTTAGTTAAAAAACTATTTATTTCGGTAAAATTACCAATAATTTTGCTTGCAATGTTTAGTTTTTCTGCTTTTTGGCTAATTTCTGTGGCTTGGTATTGTTGTTGATGAAAGGCAACATCAATAATCAACAACAAATCGAGGTGGTTTTTAATTTGTTGTAAAAATCCAGATAAATCTTTGTTTTGTAGCATATTAAAAACCACAATTCTTTTAGTATTTTGTTTTGTTTTTAAAAATTTCGCCACAATTTTTGCCCCAGCTAAATTATGGGCTCCGTCAAGATAAAGTTGGCAATTTTGTAGATTATTTTTGATAGAACCAGATTCGATTTTTTGCAATCTGGCTGGCCATTTTGTGGTTTTTGCTGATTGCAACATATGGTCGAAGCCAATTTTGAATTTATGTTGAGTTAAAATAGCAAGATAAGCTAATGTTAGGTTATCAATTTGGTGTCGACCAAGTAAAGCGATATTGTTGGTTAATAGTTCAGGCGGTAATTTTTTGATGTTGGCACTAATAATTTTGGCTTGCTTTGCTTTGGCGGTTTGCCATAAAACTTTTTTCACTGCTAAATTTTGTTTGGCAGTGATTACTGGGCAGTTATTTTTAATAATTCCCGCCTTTGCTTTGGCTATTTCTGTTAAAGAATTACCTAAAAATTCTTGATGATCAAACGAAATGGTGGTGATGATTGATAACAAAACCTGTGGAACAACATTGGTGGCATCAAATTCTCCTCCTAAACCAGTTTCAAGCAACACAACATCGGCTTTGTGTTGGCTAAATGCTAAAAAAGCCATAGCAGTGGTAAATTCAAAAAAAGTTGGGTTAATTGTTGGTGTGATTTGGCAAGCTAAATGACACTGCTTAGCGAGTTTATTGAGTTCTTCATCAGAAATAATGTTGTTGGCAATTTCGATTCTTTCATTAAATCTTACCAAATGTGGCGAAGTGTAGCGATGCACTGTGTAATTTGCCTGATTAAAAATTTCTTTAAGAAATGCCAAAACAGAGCCCTTGCCGTTGGTGCCTGCAATATGAATGACGGGCGGTAAATTAAGGTGCGGGTTTTTAAGCCGAGAAAGTAACAGCAAAATGCTTTCTAAACCTAACTCAATGTTATTGCTGTTGGTAGAGGCAAGATAGTTATGAAAAAACATTTAATTTTTTAACGAATTGTCATTGGGTAAATGTAAAGAAAAACTTGGCAAATTAGCTTGTAAAAATTCGCCAGTTTCGGTGTTTTGCATTTTATAATAACCAGACATAATGCCACTCTCTGTTTTTAAATGTATCCCGCTACTATATTGAAAAGACTGTTTTGGTTTGATAATGGGCTGTTCGCCCACCACTCCATCGCCGTTGACTTCGATGATGCGACCTTTTTCGTCGGTGATGCGAAAATGCCTGCTTATTAATTTTAAATCATTCGTTGTTAAATTTTTGATATTGATATGATAAGCCCAAACATAGATAAAATCTAGATCGTTGTTTTTGATATCTAAAAATTCTGGCCACACATTAATTTCGATATGATCATCGGCATAGATGTAGGGTTTTTCGTTGTTTTTGTAAACATCAAAAAGAAAGTTGTGCGAAATATCATTAATCATTATTAAAAGACGGTTATATTAAGGTTTGGCATGATTTCAATTAACGAGTTATTTTTTAAATCTTGCAAATAAGATTTGGAAAAATTGTTTAATTTTTGATGAAAAATCAAGTTTTCTAGCTTGTTTCTTGTGTTTTCATCGAGATTATTTTTGTGTATTTTATTAATAATTTTAAAAATATACCAATTATTCTCAATTTGTAATGGTAAAGAATAGTTGTTAATAGATAAATTTGCAATAGCTTGATAAACTTTTTTATTTAAATCTTGTTGAGAAAACCAACCAATTTCGCCATTTTTTTGAGCAGATTCTGAGATAGAAAATTGTCTTACCAAGCTTTTAAAATCGGCACCTAGCAACAATTGCTGATGAAGATTGTCAATAAATTTTTCGGTGTTTTTGTTGTTATTGCTGATAACAATTTCGGCTAGTTGAAATTTTATTTCTAAATTGTTGGTGTGATTTTGTTCGGCAATCTCGTTTATTTCTAGGTTGCTAACTTGTATTTTTGGCTTGATTTTTTGCTCGATAATTTGAAACCACAGCATTTCAGCTTTTATTTGTTTGAGATAATAATTGAAATCAAGATTATTTTTTTGTAAAAAATTTTGCCATTGTGCCAAGGTTTTTTGTTGTTGATTGGCGATTTCAGTGAGATAATTGTTGAGATTTTGGCTAGATACTTCGAGTTTTAATTTTTTGGCTGTTTGTAAAATCAGTTCTTCTTCGATTATTTTTTCTAGTAATTTTTCTTGCCAAATTGCTATTATTTGATTGTTTTTATGGTGAGATATTTTGCTGGTATTTAACAAAAATCGCCATCTTTGCCAAATTTCTGGCTGTGTAATATGTTGTTGATTAACAATAATTAAGCTTGGCAAATAGCTGTTTGGCTTAGCATATGCCAAATTAAAATTAAAAGTTAAAAATAACAATATTAGATAAACTCTAAATTGGGACTGCTGCATCACTAATTATATTTTACTTTATTTGCTATCGCAACAACACGATTATTTAGTTGTGCTATCGCAACAACACGATTATTTAGTTGTGCTATCGCAACAACACGATTATTTAGTTGTGCTATCGCAACAACACGATTATTTAGTTGTGCTATCGCAACAACACGATTATTTAGTTGTGCTATC